>Ga0247844_1000672_pt1 | contig 70569 bp, 60 predicted proteins | sample LaCtaG_FD_192421 | JGI IMG/M metagenome (GOLD analysis project Ga0247844, IMG submission 192421) | Freshwater microbial communities from meromictic Lake La Cruz, Castile-La Mancha, Spain - LaCruzMarch201714.5m_1 | ecosystem: Environmental > Aquatic > Freshwater > Lake | place: Spain: Castile-La... | reverse complement strand
GATGGCTACAAAGCGTTTCTCTTTGGCCGAAAGCTCTCCCATTGCTTCATTGAGCGCTGGCAAAAGCATCCGCTGGATGCCAAGGTAAAGGTGAGAAAGCAGTTTCATCGTTGAGTTGTCGGTCGCATTTCAACATAGCGCATGAGGCTGCTTTTCTCATGTCAACCATCCATCGCAAATCTGGATGAATTCAGGGTTTTGCAAGAGGCTCTGTAGCCTGGCAGAAAGAACAGCCGCAAGTCCCCTTTCTGCTGCTCGATCCACTGCACGACCTTCGTTGCCTTGTGCGATGGATGCCCGTCCACGATGAGAAACACCGGCCTGGCTGCCCCGTGCAGCAGACGTTTGCAGAACTCGATGATCCCAGCATGATCAGAATCCCAACTTTTTGCTCGTATATCCAAGATTTCATTTTTAGCTATTACCCTCAAATCCCGAGCTAAAACATCCATGAGCCAAGACTACACTCACATCCCCCAGGGGTATCACTCTGTCACACCCTCCCTCACCGTTCGTGATGCCGCCGAGGCTATCGCCTTTTATGGCAAAGCTTTTGGTGCAGTGGAGCACTTCCGCCTGCCGGCTGCGAAGACGGGCGGCACGGCCCATGCGGAGTTCAGCATAGGTAACTGCACGCTGATGATCTCTGATGAATACCCGGCATGGGAGGCCACCGCGCCTACCGTCGGAACGGGTGGGTTGTTCATGATTTATGTGGCCGATGTCGAGGCAGCTTTTGCCCAAGCGGTGGCAGCGGGTTGCACGGTGAAGACGGAGCCGACCGACCAATTTTGGGGAGACCGCACGGCGCGTGTGGACGATCCCTACGGCTACCGTTGGACTCTCGCCCAAAAAGTGCGCGACGTGCCGCCAGATGAGATGGCGCGGCTCGCAGCGGCCTGGGAGGGATGAAATCAATCAGCTATAACACTCGCTATGATCCTGATCCTTACTGCCGAACAATGGTTGCAACGCCGTGCCCAGTCGCCCGCAGCCGTGCTGCTGCATGTGCTGCCGGAGGAGCACTACAGCCAGCAACATCTGCCCGATGCGGTGAATGCCTGCGTTTATGAGACTGCCTTTCTCGACAAGGTGCAGGAACTCGTGCCAGGCAAGACGACCCCAGTCGTGGTCTATGGTGCCGGTGCGCCCTCCTTGGACTCCGCCGTCGCAGCGGAGTGCCTGAGCGCGGCGGGTTACGCGGATGTCTCCGACCTGCGCGGTGGCCTGGCCGCGTGGACTGCTGCCAGTCTGCCGGTGGAAGGCACGGGCGTCGCGGTGGGGCCGGCCCTCGGCGGACGCTTCGTGCTCGACACGGAGAAAAGCCTCGTGCGCTGGACGGGCAGGAACCTTTTCAACCACCACGAGGGCACGCTGAAGTTCGCCTCCGGGTCGCTGGAGGTCAGGGGCGGCGTTTTGACCCATGCAGAGTTCTTCGTGGACATGCGCAGCATCGCGTGTGGCGACATCACTGACGCCGGCGCGAGGACCATGCTGCTGCGCCATCTCGCGGCTGACGACTTCTTTGCTACCGAGGCGCATCCTAACGCGAGCTTCACCGCTGACCGTGCGGAGGCGCTGCCCGCCTGTACGGACGGCACGCCGAACTACCTGCTGCACGGCCACATCACCGTGCGCGGTGTCACGAAACCACTGAGCTTTCCCGCCGTGATCGCCGCTGCTGATGAAGACCATCTCACCGGCCAGGCGCAGTTTGAGATCGACCGCACAAAGTTCGGCAGCCTGTATGGCAGTGGCAGGTTCTTTGCCGCTCTTGGCAAGCACCTCGTCAACGACCACATCCACCTGCACCTGAAAGTCCACGCCGTGCGTAAAGCCGCGTGATTGTTATGAGTACAGAGCTTTCCACGGTCTGCCTTCGGTCGGGCGCAACCTCGCGCCCCGCGCCTGGTTTTATGGCCGCCATGAAAGCCACGCTCCTCCTCGCCCTCACGTTTCCGTTTCTCTGCCCTGCCGCCGACTGGCCGCGCCTGCTCGGCCCCACGGGTGCGGCGGTGGTGAAGGAGTCGAAGGTGCCGCTGACCTGGTCTGACTCCGAAAACCTCGCCTGGAAGTTCGACATGCCCGGCCCCGGCTCATCCAGCCCCATCGTCGTTGGCGACAAAATTTTCCTCACCTGCTGGACCGGCTATCGCGACAAAGCCGAGGCCAAAGACATGAGCAAGCTCGTGCGCCACCTCGTCTGCCTCAGCCTCAGCGATGGCAGCAAGCTCTGGCAATCCACCGTGCTATCCACCGTCGCCGAAGACCCCTACGAGGGCTTCATCACCGAGCACGGCTACGCCACCAACACGCCAGTCAGCGATGGCGAGCGCGTCTATGTCTTTTTTGGCAAGACCGGTGCCCTGGCCTTTGACATGGCTGGCAAACAGCTCTGGCATACCCCGCTAGGCACCGGCTCCAGCAGCAGGCGCTGGGGTTCTGGCGGCAGCCCCATTCTCTATAAAGACAGCGTCATCGTCAATGCTACCGACGAGAGCAAGGCACTCATCGCCCTCGACAAGGCCACTGGCAAACAGCTCTGGAAGGCTGATGGCGACACCATCGAACTCGCCTACAGCACGCCCAGCATCATTGAGACAGAGGGCCGCACCGATCTCATTTTTGCCATCGCGCAGGAAATCTGGGGCTTGAACCCCGATACCGGCAAGCTGCGCTGGTTTGCCACCCACGGTCTGCCCGGCAATATCTCCCCATGCCTGATCCAGGACAGAGACCTCGTCTATCTCTTCGGCGGCTACCCCACGGCCGGCAGCGCGGCGGTGAAGCTCGGTGGCAAGGGCGATGTCACCGCCACGAACTTCCTCTGGCAGAGCAAGACCAGCAGCTACGTCCCTACCCCCGTGCTGCATGACGGCCACCTTTATGTCGTCAATGACCAGGGCTTTGCCATCTGCATGGAGGCAAAGACCGGCAAGGATGTCTTCCGCGAGCGCGTGATCGAAAGCGGCAGCGGGCGCGGACGTGGCGGCAAGCCATTCTATGCCTCCCCTATCCTCATCGGCGACAAGCTCTACTGCGTCTCCCGCCGCAGCGGCACCTACGTCATCGCTGCCAAACCAAAGTATGAAAAGCTGGCGCACAACGTCCTGTCCCTGGACGACAGCCAGTTCCACGGCAGCCCCGCTGCGGTCGGTGACAGGATGCTCCTGCGCAGTGACAAAGCGGTGTACTGCATCGCGACGAAGTAGCACATTTCGTCCACTTCCCGTCATGGCCGAATGCAAAGGATGAAAAGAGCGGGCGTACAGCTCCACATGACCCGACCACTCGTCCTCCTCCTCGCCTCCTTGTTATGCCTCGCCGCTTCCGCGTCGGCACAAACCATCCGCGCCGGAATCATCGGCCTGGACACCTCCCATGTGCTGGCTTTTACCAAAACACTGAACGCTGAGCCGCAGAAGCCGGAGGTGATGGGCGTGCGCATGGTGGCGGCCTACCCACAAGGATCGAAAGACATCGAGTCCAGCACAAAGCGTGTGCCGGAGTACACGGAGAAGGTGAAAGCGATGGGCGTGGAGATCATGCAGAGCATTGAGGCACTGCTGGAGAAGGTGGACGTGGTGTTTCTGGAGACGAACGACGGTCGCCCGCACCTGGAGCAGCTCCGCCCCTGCCTGGCCGCGCACAAGCCTGTGTACATTGATAAGCCCATCGCAGGATCGCTCGTGGACGTGGTCAAAATCTTTGATGAGGCAAAGGCGGCGGGCGTGCCGGTCTTCTCCTCGTCATCCCTGCGCTTCGGCAAAGGCACGCAGGCGGTGCGCGGCGGCTCGGTAGGGAAGGTAAGGCAGGCGGAAACCTCCAGCCCGGCCTCGTTGGAGGCGACCCATCCTGATTTGTTTTGGTACGGCATTCACGGAGTAGAGAGCCTATTCACCGTCATGGGAACAGGCTGCCAGTCAGTGAAACGCGGCACAACCGCCGAGGGCAAGATCACCGTCACCGGCACTTGGGAAGGCGGACGTAGCGGCACTTTTACAGAGGGCAAGGGCTACGCAGGCAAGGCGGTGGGAGAGAAGGGTGAAGCCGCTGTGGGAACCTACGACGGCTATGATCCGCTGCTGTTCGCGGCGGTACATTTCTTCCGCACCGGAATGGCACCCGTGCAGCCGGAGGAGACGCTGGAAATCTACGCCTTCATGGAGGCTGCCGATGAGAGCAAACGCCGCAAGGGAGCTGAGGTGACGCTGAAGGAAGTGATGGACAAGGCGATGGCCGAGGCGCGCAAAAAGTGAGGCGGCAGACGCGGCCAAACGCCGCTGGGACGCATTTTTTATATGCGGAATAGTTTTCAACAATCGCCCATCGTTACCGTCATAGGTTCAGCGCAAAAACGCCCAAACCAAAAGTCACACTAACCCATGAAAACACCCATACGATTCACCCTTGCCATCGCCTCCGCCAGCCTGCTGGCGATCGGCCTCGCGCAGGGACTCGAAGACCAGAAGCAGCAGTTCAAGATCGCCCCGGAGGAGTTCCACGCGCGCCTGCTGAAGGACGACGCGCCGTTGCCCAATGGCGGCCAGATGCAGATGAGCTACGCCACTGTCGTGGAAAAGATACTGCCCAGCGTGGTCACCGTCTTTGCCTACGGTGGCAAGGAGGAGCAGGAGCTGGACATAGACCAGATACCGCCGCAGCTCCGCCCGTTCTTCCGCCACTTCGGCATGCCGGGCGGCGAGGATGAAGAAAGCCCCTCACCACGCGGCAACCCCCGCTTGAGGCCACGAGCTGCGCCGCAGCCGCAGGAAGATGCGCGCCCGAACGGTGTCGGCTCAGGCTTCATCATCTCGAACGACGGCTACATTATGACGAACAACCACGTCGTGGGCGATGCGGATAAGATCGAGGTGGTGGTCGAGATCAACGGCAGCACCAGGACACATGTCGCGAAGGTTATCGGCACGGACCCGCAGACGGACGTGGCGCTGATCAAGATTGAGGCCAGCAACCTGCCCCAGGCCACTCTGGCGGACAGCAGCAAGCTGCGCGTGGGAGACATCGTGCTGGCCGCTGGCGCGCCGATGGAGCTGAGCCGCTCAGTTTCCCAGGGCATCATCAGCGCCCTGGGCCGCAGCGGCATGGGCATCGTCGGCAGGCGCGACATGCAGGGCTATGAGGACTTCATCCAGACGGACGCCTCCATCAATCCAGGTAACTCCGGCGGCCCGCTGGTGGACGCGCTGGGCCGCGTGGTCGGCATCAACACGGCCATTCTTTCCCGCTCCGGCATGAACGCGGGCATCGGCTTTGCTATCCCGGTGAACATGGCGATGCGGATCGTAGAAGACCTAATTGATGACGGCAAGGTGGCGCGCGGCTACCTGGGCATCTACCCGGCGGATGTGGACGCTGAGATCGTCAAACTCTGGGGGCTTGAAGACGAGAGCGGCGCGCTGGTGCGGACGGTCAAGGTCAACTCCCCTGCCGCCAAAGCTGGCCTCCAGGTGGGCGATGTCATCACCAAAGTTTCCGGGCAGAGGGTGGAGAACGCCTCGAAGTTGCCACTGATCGTCAGCAGCTACAAGCCGGGGACCGAAATCACGCTCAATATTGTGCGCGAAGGCAAGCCAGTGGTCATCACCGCCAAACTTGCGTCCCTGACCGACCCTGCCATCGCCGGCAACGATGTCATCAGCGAGGCTCCCTCGCGCGGCGGTCCCGGCGGCAGCGCCAGCATTGCAGAAATCATCCCCGGTGTGACTGTGCAAAACCTGACTCCAGCTACCCGCGAGCGCTACGAAATCCCAGCCGAAGTGGCGGGCGTCATCGTCACCCAGGTGGACTCAGAGAGCCGCGCCGCCCTCAGAGGTCTGAAAGAAGGAGATGTCATCACCAAGGTCGGCAAGGTGCCCGTCCGCGCCGTGGGCGAGGCGCGCGATGTGGCGATGGCGAAGCAGGGCACGGTCATCTTCACCGTCTATCGCAACGGCGACACAGAGCTTGTGATGGTGGACAAGAACTGACACCACCCCAGAGAGGAGATCGCGGCCCGTGCTTCTCAGTGAGGAGCACGGGCTTTTCGTTCCTTTGGTAGCGGAAAATTTGCTGGCAGATACTAGCGCACACCTTTTGAGTACCGGATGCCCCAACTCGTGTCCTTCCTCCGCCAGCATCGCGTCGGCCTACTCATCGCCGCCGTCACGCTCGTGATCTATGCGGTGCTGTCCGTGCTGCGGCATTCGGTCGAACTGATCTGGGACGAGGGGCGCTACCACGACTATGCGAAGAACCTACTCCAGGGTTTCTACGTCACGGATGACAATCCCGACTTCGTCAACGGCCCCGGCTACCCCGTCGTGCTCATGCCCTTCATGTCCGGGCCGCCAGCATGGCTGTGGGCACGGGTGCTAAACGCCTTCTTCATGGCCGGGGCGGCCTGGTTTGTCTGGCTGACCGTGCGCCACTATGCGGGCGGCGTATGGGCGGCGGCGGGGGCGCTGATGACGGCGCTGCACCCCACGCTGATCTGGATGGGCTTCTCCATGATGACGGAGCCACTGGCGCTGCTCTGCCTCACCGCCTTTGTCTGGTTCTGCTGCGCGGCCCTGCGCGCGGAGAGGCATGTCTGGGGATGGATCGTCGGCGCGGCCTTCTGCCTCGGCTGGCTGACGCTGACGCGCGTCTTCTTTGGTCATGTGATGATGGCGACAGGCTGCCTCTGCGTGCTGCTATTCCCATTTCTCAAAACCTGGCGTCCGGCGCTGCGGCGGATGCTGCTGATCCTGGCCGGTGCCTTTCTGCTCTGTTTACCCTACCTTGCCTATACCTGGCAAAAGACGGGCGATGTGCTTTGCTGGTCCACAAACAGCGGCGAGCTGCTCTACTGGATGGCCAGCCATCATGAGGGAGAGAACGGCCACTGGTTCAGCACCCAGGATGCCCAAGAACTTCCGGAGGTCGCAGCCAAGCACGCAGATTTTTATGCCAAGACACTGAAGTTGCCTGTGCTGGAGCGGGAGGCGGCTTTCAAGGCGGTAGCGGGGCAGTCTTTCAAAGCGGATCCCAAGAGCGTGACCTACAACTGGCTGTGCAACCTCTCGCGACTGGCCTTTGGCTTTCCGCGCTCTCATCTGGTGGAGGAGCTGCGCCCCGTGGTGCTCATCGCCTTCAACGGCACGCTGATCCTGCTCACCGTGCTGGCTGCGGCGGTGGCAGCGTGGCGGTGGCAGACGCTGCCGGTGGAAATCTGGCTGCTCATGGCCTTCGCCGCCTTTTACCTCGGTGGCAGCTCCCTGGCCCCGGCCCTGCCGCGCTACTTTGTGCTCATGGTGCCGGTGCTCTTTCTCGGCACGGCGGCGAGCCTGCGGCGGAATGTGCGCGTTTCGCTGAGCCAGCCGTGAAAGCTCAAATCCACGCTGGAAACTGCGGCGCGCGCATCTAGTATTCGCCTCCCCCTGCCCGGGCACCTCATGCCCCAGCGTGGTTCTTTCCCACCCCCCTCCATGCCCAGCAAAAAGACCCATGTCTGCGATCCCGTAGAGTCCGTCATCGCTGACGTCCGCGCGGGGCGAATGGTGATCGTCACCGATGATGAAGACCGTGAGAACGAAGGCGACCTCATCTGCGCAGCGGAAAAGATCACGCCGGAGATGGTCACTTTCATGGTGCGTGAGGGCGGCGGGATGCTCTGCGTGCCCGTGTCCCTGGAGATCGCCCACAGCCTCTGCCTGGAAAGCATGGTGCCAGAGAACCGCGAGGCCTTCCGCACCGACTTCACTGTGACCGTGGACGCCGCCAAGGGCATCTCCACCGGCATCAGCTCCGCCGACCGCGCGCGCACCATCCGCCTGCTAGCCGGGACAAAAAGCACGCGGGATGACTTCGTGCAGCCAGGGCACATCAACCCGCTCGTAGCCAAGCCAGGCGGTGTCCTGCGCCGCGCTGGTCACACTGAGGCATCCACGGATCTCTGCCGACTGGCGGGCCTGCGCGAGGCCGGGGTGCTCATCGAGATTATGAACCCGGACGGCACCATGGCGCGCCTGCCGGACCTGAAAAAATTTGCCAAGAAGCACGGCCTCAAAATCTGCTCCATCGCCGACCTCATCGAGTACCGCCGCCGCAGCGAGAAGCTGGTGGAGAGGATCGAGGTCGTGGACATGCCCACCGACTACGGCACCTTCAGGCTGCACCTTTACAAGAGCAGCCTTGATGGCGTGCATCATGTGGCGCTGGTCATGGGCGAGATTGACGCAGAGGAGCCGACGCTCGTCCGCGTTCACAGCGAGTGCCTCACGGGCGACATCTTCGCCTCCCGCCGCTGCGACTGCGGCAGCCAGCTCCACGCCGCCATGCAAAAGGTAGCCGATGCGAAGAAGGGCATCATCATCTACATGCGCGGCCACGAGGGGCGCGGTATCGGCCTACACGGGAAAATCCTCGCCTACAAGCTCCAGGAACAGGGTCTGGACACCGTTGAGGCCAACCTCAAGCTCGGCTTCGGCATGGACCTGCGCGACTACGGCATCGGCGCGCAGATCATCTCCGACCTCGGCGTGAGAAAGATACGCCTCATGACCAACAACCCGCGCAAGGTCGTCGGCCTCGAAGGACACAAGCTCGAAATCGTCGAGCAGGTGCCCGTGATCTCCGAGCCTAACCCACACAACAAAAAGTATCTCGAAACCAAGAAGAAAAAGCTCGGCCACAAGCTCTAGGCCTACGCATTGGTTTCGTCATTCGTCATTCTGATTTCGTCATTCCACCCCATGTCCCAGCACAGCCCCAGCCGCCCCCGCCCCATTCACGACCGCGTGTCCATCGCGATCGTCGCCAGCTTATACAATCCTCAGTTTGTCCAGGGACTCCTTGATGCCGGGCGCGAGGAACTGGAGGAGCTGGCCCCGAACGCCACCCTCACCGTCTATCGCGTGCCGGGTGCCTTTGAGATACCTGTCTGCGCTGAGCTGGTGCTGAAGAACACGAAGCCGGATGCCGTGATCGCCTACGGAGTCATTATCCGCGGCTCCACAGAGCACGCGGACCTCGTCGGTGCCTCCGTGACAGACGCACTCCAGCAGATGGCCGTGCGCCATGTCACGCCGGTGATTCATGAGGTGCTGCTAGTCAACAGCGAGGAGCAGGCCGAGCAGCGCTGCCTGGGCATCAGCATGAACCGCGGGAAAGAGGCCGCGCAAACAGCGGTGAACATGATGGCCCTTTTCAGGAAAATGCGCGCCAGCTTCGCCGGTCAACCCACCCTGGAGGACGCCTGAGGACATGGGAAGACGCCGCGAAGGCCGGGAAGCCGCCGTCCAGTTCCTGTTCGCCCATGAGCTTCATGCCGAGCACAGCGCCGAGGAGCAGGAGGGCTTCTGGGTCATCCACAACGCCAAGGCCTCCGTCCGCACTTATGCCGAAAGCCTCGTGCGCGGCGTGCTGGCGCATCTCACGCAGATTGACGCCGCCATCAGCCCTGTGGTGGAAAACTTCCAGTATGAGCGCCTGGCCAAGGTGGACCGCAACATCCTCCGCCTTGCCGTTTATGAACTGATGTTTGTGCCCGAGGTTCCCGGCCCCGTCGTTATTAATGAGGCTATCGAGATCGCCAAGAATCTCGGTGCCAGCGAGTCCGGCTCCTTTGTGAACGGCATTCTCCACAAGATCGCCCAAAAGGTGCGGCCCAGGCGGAATGACGAAACTCGAAATCCGAAATCCGAAACTCGAATCCAGAATGACGAAGGCAACTCTGATGACAGCGTTTGAAATTCCTCATTCTGGTTTCTGATTTTGTTATTCCTCCTCTATGGCCGGCTTCTTCAAATCTCTCCTCCAACGCTTTACCAAGCCCGACATTGACTGGGACGACCTGGAGGCCGCGCTGATCGCTGGCGATCTCGGCCCCAGGCTCACCACCCAGATCGTGGATGATCTCCAGGCGCAGGCGCGCAAGCTCCACGGCACCGACATCGTGCAGGTCACGCGCGAGCATGTGCGCAAAATCCTGCCGCAGACGCTGCCACCGTTGCAGCCCTTCACCGATGGTCGGCCCAAGGTGCTGCTCATCATCGGCGTCAACGGCACCGGCAAGACCACCTCCACGGCGAAGCTCGCCAACCTGATGCACAAGGCCGGCCACAAGGTCGTGCTCGCCGCCGCCGACACCTTCCGCGCCGCCGCTGTAGAGCAGCTTGAGGTCTGGTCGCAGCGCCTCGGCATCACGATGGTCAAAGGCCCGCCCAATGGCGACCCCGCCGCCGTCTGCTTCGAGGCCTACGACCTCGCTTGCCGCACCGGCGCGCATTTCCTGCTCTGCGACACCGCAGGGCGTCTGCACACGAAGCACAACCTCATGGAGGAGCTGAAGAAAGTGCATCGCATCCTCGGTCGCAAAGACCCCGCGTCACCGCATGAAGTCATCCTCGTCGTGGACGCCACCACCGGCGCGAACGCGCTCCAGCAGGCCCGCGAGTTCCACAAGGCCGTCCCCATCACCGGCCTGATCGTCACCAAACTCGACGGCAGCGGCAAGGGCGGCATCCTCGTCACCATTCAGCAGGAGCTTGGCATCCCCACGCGCTTCATCGGCCTCGGCGAGCGCGCAGAGGACTTTCAAGTCTTTGATTCCAAGCGGTTCGTCGAAGATCTGCTGTGAGTGGCGTGGTGGAGACGGCACGGGCGCAGAAGGTGCAAGCTGGCACTCGTCACCCGAGTCCGGCATCGCGCAGTGCGGGGAACTGGGCGCGCCAGTCGTGGAGGAGGGAGGGTTCGAGGTCGGCGCGTATCTGGTGCTCACGCTCTCCAGCATCAGCGATGATGATGCCGTGCGGGTCCACGACGAGGCTGCGACCGTTGTAGCTGAACTGAGGCTCCTGGCCACAACGGTTGACGCCGATGGTGTAGGCCTGGTTCTCGATGGCGCGGGCCTGGAGCAGGGTGATCCAGTGCTGGATGCGCTTCACCGGCCAGGCGGCGATGTACACGAGCACCTCTGCGCCGAGCTTTGTGGCAGTGCGCGCGATTTCTGGGAATCGCAGGTCGTAGCACACGAGCGGCGCGATTTTTAACCCACCCCAATCGAAGACGACTGGCGAGGAGCCGTGCTCATGGACTGTGGCTTCACCACCTAACGAAAAGGGCTGCATTTTCGTATAACGTGCCAGCACCCGCCCGTCCGGCGAGAGTGCGAGAGCCTGGTTCCTCCCCCGCCCTGTAGCGCCCTGAGTGACGAGGCCGCCGAGCACAGCACAACCGTAGCGGGAGGCGAGTTCTTTGAGGAAATCCTCCGTCTCCGCGCCTTCAGGCTCGCTAGTGATCTCTGTGCGGCAGGAAAAGCCGGTGGCAAACATCTCCGGCAGGATTAGCAGCCCGCCGGGGCTGGGCGGTGACATGGTCAGCCGGGCACGCACATGCGCGAAGTTGGCGGCTTTGTCCTCCCAGACGGAGTCGAGCTGGAGGGCATGGATGGTGAGCGGCAGGTGCATGGCGGCATCGTGGCTGCGATAGGCGCAGATGGGAATTGGCTTTTTTCAGCGCGGAGGCTACGATGGATGCATGGCACAATACACTGTCCAACCTGGCGACAATCCCACGAAGATCGCGAAGAAGTTCGGCATGACGCTGACGCAGTTTCAAAAACTGAACCCTGGCCTCACCACATTCGGCACCGGGGAGTGGAAGGTACTCTTCCCTGGTCAGATCGTGAATGTGAATGGTATGGTGACAGGGATGCCGGAGGTGGTAGCTGCGACACCGGTGAGCTTTAACGCGCCGCCTCCGTGGATGCAGATCGCGATCATGGAGCAGGGGGTGCAGGAGTGGGGCCAAGGGGACAATCCACGCATCCTGGAGTACCTGCGCAGCACGGGCATCTCTGGCAGCATGCTGAAGGATGAGACGGCGTGGTGCGCGGCTTTTGTGAACTGGTGCCTGCTGCGCGCGGGCTACTCCCCGCAGGGTAGCGCGCGTGTGTCTGACTGGTGGGGGTGGGGGAGGCCGGTGGCTGCGACGTATGGTGCGGTGTGCATCCTGCAGCCGCTGACGGTGGACCAGGCGGGCAGCGGGCACATCGGCTTTCTGCACGCGATGGATGCGGAGAATGTCTGGCTGCTGAGTGGAAACTCAAAGAACCAGGTGCGCATCTCTGCCTACCCGAAAGAGAAGATGATCCACAATGCGCCCTATCGCTGGCCATTCTGAAGCGGCCTAGGCCGTGGTCTTGCGGTCCACGTTAAGACCCATTTTCCGGTACAGAGTGGCGATGGATACGCCGAGCATGGAGGCGGTCTTTTCGCGGGAGCCATTGTTGTACTTGAGGGTCTCCTGGATGAAGAGCCGCTCCTGACCGCGAATGAAGTCATCCAGCGTGGCACCGATGGGGAGCTGGGTTTTGGCACCATTCATGTCGGGAGTCGGCACCTCGATCTGCTGGCTGACTTTGGCGGGGAGGTCGGCGGGGCGGACACGGTCGCCCTCGGCAAAGGCACAGGCGCGTTCGACGGCGTTGCGCAGCTCGGAGATGTTGCCAGGCCAGGGGTATTTTTCCAGGAATTCCAGGGCGTAGGAGTCCATGACCTTGGCCTTGGTATCGGTTCGGTCGGAGAGTTCTTTGAGAAAGTGCTCGACGAGGGGTTTGATGTCCTCCCGGCGCTCACGCAGTGGGGGGATTTTCAGAGGGACGACGGAGAGCTTGTAGTAGAGGTCTTCGCGGAAGGAACCTTTTTTGGTGGCTTCCTCGAGGCAGATGGTGGTGCTGACGACGAGGCGGAAATCGGCGTTGCCGCTGCCATTCCAGGCGTTGCGACGGGTCTGCGACTCGTCAAGGAAGGTGTTTAGCTGCGCCTGGATGCGGGGAGGGAGGACATGGACCTCGGAGAGGTGGACGGTGCCGCCGTTGGCGCGGGTGAAGATGCCGCCCTGGCCGCCATTGTGACCGAAGAGTTCACCTTCCAGGGCGTCCTCTGGCATGGCGCTGCACTGGACTTCTTTGTAGGGTGCGCTGCTGCGGCGGCTGGCCTCGTGGAGGGCGCGGGCGACCATGTGCTTGCCGACGCCAAACTCGCCTTCAAGGAGGACTGGGCTATCGTTATCTGATACGCGGCGGACGATCTCAAAAATGCGCTGAATGGCATCGCTGTGACCGATGAGTTTCGAGGATGAGACGCTGCGAACAGCAAGTGAGGAAGGGAGGGATGCAGAGGCAGCCCCAGGATTGTTGCGGTTGAGAGCCTGATTGACCGTTTTGATGAGATCGCCGAGGTCGAAGGGCTTGGTGAGGTAGTCAAAGGCACCGAGGCGCATGGCCTCGACGGCGGTTTCGACACTGCCGTGGCCTGTGACCATGATGACAGCGGTGTGGGGAAACTGGTCGCGGCACATGCTGACGAGGTCGAGACCGTTCACATCGCCGATGCGAAGATCCACGATGACAAGGTCGGGCTGCTGGGTACGGATGGCCGCCATGCCCTCAATGCCAGTGGTGTAACCAAGCACGGTGTGCCCTGCCGCACGGCAGAGCTTGCTCATCAGCTCGAGGATGGCGGCTTCGTCGTCTATGATTACCAGTTTAGCCATAGAATGGTCAGGATGTGAGTGTCAGAATTGATTATTAATAATGCTAAAGTAAAAGGCCCGCAGCGTCAACGTGGTTCTTTATCCTCATTGCTTCTGCGGGCCTGGGGGCTTAGCGCTGGGTGTAGGGAAGGCAGTTGTTATTTTACTCGTAGCCTGCGCCGGGCTTGCGCTTGGGCGGCAGCTCGGGCATGTCATCGGGGGCGATCTCGGTGACGACTGGCTCGTCGGGGATGGCGGTCATTACCTCCTGCATGAGTTCCCAGGCGCGGCGGTAGTTTTCTTTGCTGGCTTGGATGGCGGCGATCTCGCGCTTGATGAAGAGAGGGGCGTTTGGGAGCTGGGAGACTTTTTCGAGTGTGCGAAGTGCGTCATCAAGCTGGCCTTTGGCGCGCTGGGCTTGATAAAGCTCGACACCTTTGAGGGGGTCAGCGGGATTGAAAAGGAAGGCACGCTCGACTTGGAGGAGGTCGAGGCTAAGGGAGCTGACAGGCTTGGAGAGCGGGGGCAGGTATTTGGCGACTGTGCTGTAGGCTGCCTGGTAGTTCGCGCGCTGGGCGTGCTCCTCCGCCAGGATGCGCCAGGCGTGGAGCTGCCAGCGGGTGTGGCTTTCCAAAGCCTGGACGAGTTGGTCGCGGTTGCCTCGCTGCTGCCAGGCGCGGAAGAACTGCTGGAGCTGGAGGCCATCCATGCCGTCGAGGCTGGGATGCTCAGCCAACAGTTCGTCCAGGCAGTTCTGCCATTCCTCTCCTGGCCGGGCGATCATCAGGAAGATGAGCTTCATGGAGGGACTATCCGCGAGGAGCCAAAGGGGGCGGCGCAGCTCAGGGTACGGCTCCGCATCGTTGAGTATCTGGCGGTAGCCGCCCCAGATGAATTCGGCAGAGTGGCGGTTGCGCCGTAGGTACTCGCGCCAAGGGATGATGGCTGTGGCGGGATGATGGGCGAGCCAGAAGACGCCTTCTTCATAGCAAAAACGTGCGAAGTGCGGCTCCATGGCGCGCGCGCGACCAAAGTCGAGCAGGGCGCGCTCGTGTGGCTGGCCCAGATTGAGTCGGAGCTGACCGCTGAAGTAATGGAGGCGGTAGTCCAGCGGCAACGTTTGTAACGCACGCTGCACTTTGAGCAAGGCACCAGCGGGGTCACCGGCTAGGCTTTGGCGCATGGCGCGCTCATGCAGTCGGTGGGCGGCAGAGGGCAGCGGCGGCGTGATGATGTCTTGGGAAATGGCGATCCAGCACACCCCCATGCAGATGACGATAAGGCCGATACTGCGGAAAACCCAGGGATGGTGCAAGCTGGAGACCTCCTGCCGCCGCCGCCGCAAGGCCAGTCCCAATAGCAGGGCGGTGAGCATGAAATAGCCCACACCGTGGTTCGGGACGTCTATCACGGAGTGCATGAGGGAGAGCGCCGCAGCGATAGCGGCGGCCTTGCGCAAGCGGCGGTCAGAGCGGCCAGTCTTCTGCTTGCCTCTATGCACACTCCAGAGACCGCTCACACTCTGGAACCAGAAAACCAGGACTAGGCAGGGCAATAGGGTGGTGAGTCCACCCTCTGTGAGCAACCACAGCAAGTCGCTCTCCGGGTGCAGGCTGCGCGCATCGGCAGCGTGCAAGTTGGTGACAAGGGGATAGACGGAACTAAAATTGCCCAAGCCAACGCCGAGCCAAGGGGCTGCTGCGCCCATGCTCAGCGCCTCACCGGCCAAGGCCAGACGTAGGTCGTTGGCGAGTGCGGCGAGGTTGTCACCACTGGTCAGGCGCTGGGAGAGGCTGCCGCCTGCGACCATGAGGACAGAAACCACGCCGATGACCATGGCGGCGGTGACGGTCAGTTTTTTGAAGAAGCCGCGCCGCATGGCCGCAGTGCCCAGCCAAAGGGTCATACCCATGAAAAAGAGCAGCAATCCACCGCGGGAGGTGTTAACAAAAATAGTGGCCAGCGGCACAATGAAGCTCAGCGCGCAGACTATCCACCAGCGGGAGCGCCGCCGGTAGGAATCGTACGCACCAGCAGCGGCGAGCACGCAGGTGATGGCGCAGAGGCTAGAGATGTGGTTGCGGTTGGCAAAAGGGCCGAAGCCGGCACCCCAGACCTTGCGATCGCGCGGCCACCAAGGCAGGCTAAGGGTGCCCCAATGCTCCAGCAGAGAGAGCAAAGCCAGCAACGTGCCGCCGACGACCAAGACGCGCATACAGAGCCGACGGTGATTTTCAGAAAATCCCTGGCCCAGGCAGCACCACAGCCACATCACACAGCAGGCCAGCACGAGCCATGCCTCAAAGGTGACCGCAGGCTGCGCAGAAATGGTGCCCGGCAGCCGTAGCGACCATGCCTGTACTAGGTCTGTGCGCCAGGCCGGGGTGACGCCAGCCCAGCCTACTGGCAGCAGCGTGGGCAGCGGGGCCAGCAGTAGGGTGACCAAAGCCCATAGCGGCACGGTGGGAAGCTTCCGTAGCGGAGCATTCAAGATCATGAACAAGCCCATGAGGACGGCGGCCAGACCCAGGGACCACACCTCCCGCCCTGCGCCAAAAAGGCAGATCAACAGTGGGGCGCAGACAATGAGCCAAGTCCAGGGGCGCGAGTTTGTGCGACTCTCCTCCTCAGAGCTTCCGCCTTCGCCATCGTCATCATCGGCGGGCAGGGCTTTTCCAGTCTGCTCCTCCAGCTCCTCATCGGTGAGGGTGTCATCTGGCTCGTGGTCGGTGTAAGGCATCCTTAGGGGGGAAGGGTCAGGCAATAGGGGTTGCAGTCTCAGTGTTGTGGGATTCGGCTGCTTCCGCAACTGGCGGCGGAAACAAAAAGTCTGGCAGCGCGCCAAAGCGCTTCCGGCAGCTCTCAAAGAGAGTCACCAGGGCATCCGCGCGGATCAGCCAGTCGGCGGGTGTGTCCTGATAGGCGGGGCAGTGGAGCACACATTGCAGCCCGCCGCTCAGTTGTAACTCCAGGGGTCGCGTTTCCGCATCGGGTGTGATTTTAAAGCCGACCCAGCGGAAGCGGTGCAGCAACAGGCCGGTAAACTCTTCCAGAGTAGCACACTTCTCCATGTCAAACTCCAGCACCCGCGCATGGGCGCGCACATGCTCCAGGCGGCGACGGCGGTCCAGCGCCTCGTGGATCTGCTGGCGCACCTTTGACCAACTCCGCACATAGCCCAGGTAGCGTGCAGCGCCCAGAGCCAACAGGAAAAGCACTGCGCCTGCCACTGGCAGCGCCACGCCTTTGGTGAGCAAGATGCTGATGCCCACGAGGCTGAGCACCAGGCACACGGAGTACATGGCTACCAGCGCTCGCCCCTTACTGTAGCCCAGCAAAATCAGCCGGTGATGAATATGCTCAGCGTCCGCACTGAAGATGGGCACACCGCGAATGCTGCGCCGCATGATGGCAAAGGCGGTGTCCAAGATCGGCACGCCGAGGGCAATGATGATGACTAGCAAAGCTGCGATGATGGAGCCTTTGTTTGAGCTTTTCAGCGAAACCGAGGCAATGAAAAAGCCGATGAGGTAGGCACCGCCATCGCCCAGAAAAATCTTCGCCGGAGGAAAATTAAAAAAGAGAAAACCAGTCAACGCGCCGGCCATAACCACTGCCACAATGACGACATCCGCCTGATTGGAAACGTAGCCGACGAAGGCCAGAGTCATGGCCAGGAACAGACCGAAGCCGCCGGCCAAACCATCCATGCCGTCAATGAGATTGATGATGTTCGGGATTGCCACCAGCCACATCAGTGTCAACGGCAGGCTCCACCAGCCGAGCTGGAGGGCCCCCTGGCCATAGGGATTGCTGAGCACATCAATGGAAATTCCCAGGGCGAAAAGGATCAGCGCCGTGCCCACTTGTCCCACCAGTTTCACCCGCGCACCCAGTGCCTTCAAATCATCGGCAAAGCCGACGCTGAACATGAGTGCATTGCACAGCACCAGGGGCAGCCAACGGGCCCACTCGACCCGCCGAGTGAGGATGCCAACCACAATGCCGAGCATGAGGGCCAGGAAGATGGGGCCGCCGCCCAGACGCGGAATGGGCCGGTCATGGCGCTTCCGCTTTCCGTCCGGCGCATCCAGACCGATCACCCCTTTGCGTCGCAGCACCCAGACGACTCCGAGGGCGGAAATGCCCGCAGCCAGGGCGAAGTAAGCCACCATTTCCACCATCTGCGGCACGTCCGGTGCCGGGGGGCCGGTGAAGTCGGGCATTGCGGTGGCGGCGAGGTGGGGCAGCATCTCAGGCTATCTACGCGGGGTTTTGCAACTGTTCGAGCCACCAAATGCAGCCCGTGAGCCGCTCTGTCCTGACTTTTTCTGAAATATCTTCTGGTGCGCACGCCGCAGCGCGCGGCGGTCGGGCCGCGATCCAGTCTGCCAGCACTCGTGCCTGGCCGGGTGCGATCACCAGCAGCGGCACTGTCTGTTCGCGCAACCATTCCGCCACCGCCCCTTGCTCCGGGCCAACCCAGACGATTGGCAACCCCAGATGGCGCATCAGCGCCAGCTTTGAAGGCCAAAGCAGACCGCGCGTCGCCGTCCTCTGGGTGGCGACGAGCACGTCCGCCTCCAGAAGGGAGGAAAGCAGAGCCTCCTCCGGCACATAGCCGCTCCAACGAACTTTTTGCAGTCCTAGCTCCCCTGACAGGGCCTCCGCCTCCGCGCGGCGCGGCCCGCCGCCTTGAAAGTGCAACTCCCAGTCCAGCCCACGCGCCTCCAGCAGACCTTGCGCCTGTAAAAGTGTCTCAAATTCATGCGCACGCCCCAGGTTCCCGGAGTAGAGCCAGCGCAGTGATCCGTGACCGCCAGTGACAGCGGCTGCGGACTGCGGACTGTGAACCACCTCAGGTGGCCACGGCGGCAGCACAGCTACCTGCCTGTCTGCCACCCGGCTGATTTCCGCTGCCATGTCCGCATCCAGCGCCACTAGGAGATTACAACCGCGATAGCCCGTGCGCATCCCAGCGGCGACCAGACGCACGACCAGCCCATCCTTCACCGCGCCGAGGGCGAGCGCGATCTGCGGGTAAACATCCATCGCCCAATGCGCTAGGCGTGCGCCTTTGAGAGTAGCCAGCACACGTGCCGTCAGCGGCAAACCAGTGGGATCAGAGAGGCAGACGATCCAGTCCAGCCGTCCTGCACAAAGCACACCCCAAGAGATGCTAAGGTGCGCCGTGATGTCTCGCAGCACCCGCCGCCAGCCGCGCGCCGCGCCGTACCTACCCGCCGCGCCACAGCACACCACCTCGTGCCCCGCCGCACGCAGCGCCTCCGCCAAATCCCCCACCAAGCGCGCAGTGGGTGGCTGCTCAGGCGGCAGGAACTGATTGAGCAGGGCGATGCGCATGGTCTTTCCAGCATCCATCAGCGCTGCATTTGCCTCAGCACCCAGGTCACCGCCCACCAGCCCACCAGGGCATAGGAAAAGAGCATCACCTCGATCAAGGACCGATAGCCGACAAACAAAGTCATCGAAATGTAACCGTAAAACATCGGCGCGATGGAGCCATGCGCGATGTCAAACAATGGAGCCGCCATTCGTGATGCCCTCCCCATCAACCATCCCCCGATCGCCACCGCCCAGGCACCATAGCTGATCCAGAACTCACCCAGGATCGTGCTGGAGAGGGAGGCACCCTTTCCGTCGAATCGCTGTAAGTCGAAGCCACCGTCCATCGGTTTGCCCTTCCAAAGCGCGCGTGGGATCGGGCGCACCAAGACATAGAAGACATACTTCCATTCGACATAAGGGTGCCGCTCCGGTACCAGGTAGATGCTCTGGGAGAGACGATAGAAATTGTCATCCACATGCAGAGACTTTGGCGCGCCAGTCTCAAGGTCCACCCCCTTAATCGTGGCCACAGCAATCTTGCTCGCATTGTCCAGACCAATCCTGCCAAGGCCCACACTGCGGAAGACAATCATGATTTGCAGCAATAACAAAATGGCACCCACCACCGTGCCGGCCACCAACAACTGCTGCCAACGCACGCGATCACGGTCAAGAATCCAGCAGCACAGGGCAGCTCCCAGACAGACACCGACGATGCGACGTGACCCGCTCTGCGCCAGGAAGATCAGGAAAATGATGGATAGACAGCTCAGCAGCAGGCCGGAAAGGCTCAGCCATCCGGCCCGGCGGCTGGTCATCACTGCCAGTGTCGGCAGCAGGTAGCCGAAGTAGGCCAAGTGGTCAATGATCGCATCCCATCCGCCGATGGCACCGCGCGCCCAGGCAGCGCTCCAGCGGCTTTCCATGAGGTTTTCCATCATCACACCGATGTCAAAGCCGCAGGGGATGGCAAACCGCAGAATGCCCAGGAAGAAGCAGCCGATTCCGATGGGTATCAGCAGCTTCAGGTCTGGGCGGAAGCTGGTGACCTCCAGAAACGCTTTCGGCAACCGCCAGCCACGTCCCATAGTGCCCAGCCAGAACATCGCCGTTGCCAATCCGATCACGCCAAAGGTCTTTTGCACCAACACCTGGGACAGCCCCTCCATCGCGATTGCGCCCGTAATCAGGTCCAGCAACATCCAGTAGGCAGGTGCCAGTCCCAAGATGTTCTCCGCGCGAAGCAGGTTACGCAGATTCAGCATTGCCGCAAAGACAGGTCCCACGCTCATGCCAAGCGCTAGGGCTAGGCCGGAAAACCGCAAAGCACCAGGGATGCTGGGATTCATCGGCACCGAGATGTAGGCCACCAAGGTACCCAACACCACCCCGATCAAGCTCAGCCAAGGAAAGTACCCCTGAGTGCCTGGGAGTGTGATGGGGTCCGCACCACGGCGCATTGTGCGCATAGACAGGGAATAGGGCACACGTCCACCGCCAGGTGTTCCTGGCTGCGTGCTGAGTGGAGGATGAGTCTGTTCCATCAGGAAGTAGTAATGTGTGATTGCCGCCGAGATTACCCGCGCAGCGCAGCGCTGGGAAGCGGATTGTGCAACTGTGCTACGGCAGCCTGCCAACCGGCGGAGGCACGCACATGCCGAATGGCGAGAATGTCACGAAACATCCGCCACGAATCGCGCCAGAGACGCACCTTTCCCCCCCGCGTCTCATGCCAGTCCACCGGCACCTCCAGCACTCGCACGCCACCGTCCAGCAGTGCGGCGAGCAGCTCTGCATCAAAGGCAAAGCCACGTTGCTGCAACACTGGCTGTAACACCTGCCAAGCCGCTCTCGGCACCACTTTCAGCCCGCACTGGCTATCATAAACAGGGATGTGCAGCAGTTCCGAAACCAGCGTGGCGTATACCCGCCCGATCAGGTGCCGGTGGAGATGGCGTGTGACCGTGCGCCCTAGCATCTTGACCCTGCTGGCAAAAAAGGCCACCGAGGGCAAATCACCCGTCGCGTCAGGCAGCGTGCTCCTTGCCAGTTCCAGCACCCGCCGTGTCTCCCCAGCACTGCAAGAGCCGTCTGCATCCACAAAAGCCAGCCACTCCTGCCCCCCATGCTGCGCCCAGCCAGCATAAACCGCGCCGCCTTTGCCCAAGTTCTCCGACAACAGCAACGGCTGCGCGAACAACGCCCGGCCAGCGATTACCGGCTGCACCGCTTGCATAAAGCGCGCCTGCTCCGCCGTGCCTGAGCCATCCTCCACCAGCAGCACGCGTACGCCTTCAGCATCGCTGAAAGTCCGCGCCAAATCCGCCACAAAGGGTGCGATACGCTCGCTTTCATGGTAGCAGGGCACCACCAGCCACACACCATGAGGGCTGGCCTTCGGTCTCATAGCTCGTGCAACATCCCCTGGATTTCCTGCCGCACCGCCCCCTCAAATGCACGCCAGGTCCACTGCCGCGCCCGCGCACGGCCTGCCTGTCCCATAGCCGCTAGCTCCGCCGGATGGCTCAGCGCCCATTCCAGAGTAGTGGCCAGCGCCTCATCATCCTGTGCAGGATAGAGACGTGCCTCCAGCCCGTCTTGCAGAAAGCCCGCCGCACCACTGTTCCGGCTGGCCAGCACCGCCGTGCCGCAGCTCAGCGCCTCCTGGATCACGAGGGCAAACCCCTCCGCAAGCGCAGGCAGCACGAGCGCGTCCGCTCGCAAATAAATATCCCGCAGATCCTCGCGCGGCAGCCTGGGACGGTGCTCATAGAGACCCGCGAACTCGCGCAGAAAAGAAGACTTCAAGTGCATCTCCCCCACGAACATCAGCCGGTGTGTACGATGAGCCCCCAGTTGCCGCCACACTCGCAGCAAACGGTGCGCACCTTTGCGCGCAGAGATATTACCGACAAAAACGAAGGTCTGCGACGGCCCTGCTGGGCGCGGCACGTCCAACCAGGCCGTCTCACTGCCAAAAGGCGTCACTTTGATCTGCTCCTCACCGATTCCGGCATCAAGCAAGCTCTGCCTTACGAACTGCGAGGGGCACAGAATCGTGTCCGCCATGGCAATTTCCGACTCCTTGCTGCGCAAACGCTTCGGCTGAAATTCAAACGGATCGAAGGTAGAGCGGCACACATCCGGGAACTGCGCCTGCTCCCTTTCCAAAATGCCCCGCAGCGTGTCGTGATGCACGGTAGGTAGATGGTACACTCGCGCCACGCCCACTTGCTGCGCCCGGAGGAAGGTCAACTCGCAGCCAAATTCACGCCCCACCACCATCTGTATGGCAGGCGTCACCAAATGGCATGCCATTCGGTCCACCCGATGAAAGAATTCGTCATGCGCCAACAGATCTGAACCAAGCAAATGAGCATGCATATCAAGGGAATGGCGGATGTCAGGCCACAAGTGCCGCACCACGCGCCGATTGCGTAGTCGCACCGGATCACGCCGCATCCGCCGCCGCAGCAATGGCAGGGTACGCAAAACCGCATACTCTAAGGGACGCGGCACCCAACTCGTCACCAAGTCACCTGTGTGTCCGGCGGAGTCGAGGGCGTATTCGATGTGGTGCTCATCCACCGGCATCACCGGTGTGACGTGGAGAATTTCTGCCATGCTGTTTTTAAGGGTCGGGGGGCTGTAACTCCATGCGCGTGATCCGCGCTTCCAGCAAACGCAAAGACAGTACCACCTCCGCCAGCATCCTTTGAAAGGCATAAAACCAGCCCGGCCAGCCATCCAGGATCAGCCGCTGCACCAACAAAGTGTACACCAGCACCAAGAAGGGTGCGCTCCACATCATGCGCCGAATGCGGTCCGCGCGATTGAGGTCCGCCGGACTAGCGGCGACCAGCTTCACCGCCTCCGCGCCTGCATACTTGATCTGCTCGCCGAACCAGCGCTCCAACGGCTTCCGGTCATCGTGCAGGATCGCGCCTGCAAGCATCTTCGTGCTGCCCTCCAGGCTCACTTTATGCCCGTGACCATCATCTCGATAAGAAGCCAGCTCCCGCCGGTAAAGCACCGTGCGCGGAGGGTAAAGCGAGGCACGCAGCCTATGTCCGTGAACGCAATACACAAACCGCGTCATGTAGCCCGCAGTGCCCGCGCTGAAATCCAGCCCGCCAAGCTCTGCTACCACTTCATCCGTCAGCACATAGTCTGCGTCCAGGGAAAGCACCCACTCCGTCCGCACCTGCTCCAGGCCGTAATTGCACTGCCGCGCGAAGCTGTCGAAGCGCCGCGTGACCACACGCGCCTGCGGGAAGCCCTTGACGATCTCCAGCGTCGCGTCTGTGCTACCGCTATCCACCACCACGATGTCCCGCGCCCAGGCCAGCTTTTCCAGCGTGCGTCGGATGTTCGGCTCCTCATTGTAAGTGAGGATCATGACTGTTATGTCTGCCAACATGGCGGTCAGGAGAGTTCGGTCGTGGAAAAAGTTCGCCGTGGCACCCAGAGGTCACGCAGAAAAATGGAAGTGCACTCTACACAAAAATAAAAAGCAGCACCTGCCAGTACGATTAGGAGGAACACCACCGGGAAGTAACCCTGCCAAGGAATGTACTGAAACATCGCCATGAACTTTCTCGCCACGTGAATCATCAGCGGGTGCGTCAAATAGACGGAGAAAGATGCCTGGGCCACCGCCCTGACCCAGTGTGCTGTGGTAAACCGGCCCACCTTGCGCTCGACCAGCAAAACCAGCATCGCCGCCAGCCCAACCGCAAGGACGGTCAAACCCAAGCGATACATCCAGACCTCTGCGACAAATTGTAGCGCGATGAGTGTGGCAGCAGCCACTGCCAACACCCAAGGGGACATTCGTTTCAAAATGCCCCACCGTTGTGGCGAGTTGACTTGCTCGTGCGCAAGCCAAAATCCCAGTAAAAGTCCTTCCATTCGCAAATGAGTTGCTGTCTGCTCGTAACCAAAGGCCGTGTCAATGCCGTCAAGCGACAGCGCCCAGCGGCAGGCTGGAGCCAGCAGCACAAGCAGGGAGAAGACCACAAACACAACCCTTCCCCCATGCACCTTGAACACCAGCAGAAGCAGCGGCATAAGAAGATAAAAGTGCTCCTCAATGCAAAGCGACCAACTGACGAGGAAGTAGGGAATCTTTTCGTAATAATTCTGGATGAAGACGAGATAACCCAGGTCAAGGGGCTTCCGCCATTGAATGAACACCGCCAGCCACGACAGGGCCAGCGCCGCCAGATAGGGAGGGATGGTCCGCAACCAGCGGCGCAGCCAGAACCTGCCGAGCTGCACCCCGCCGAATCGCACCCTCTCGTTCCAGTAAAGCCCGCCGATCAGCCAGCCGCTGAGAACAAAGAACAAGTCCACACCATACTGCCCGTAATGGGCTATCCTCATAATCTCCGGCAACGGCTGCGGGCACATCTGTAACACATGATACGCCACCACCATGCCAATGGCCAAAGCGCGCAGCAGGTCGAGATGTGAATTGCGGTTCACAGGCCCGATAGATCGGCTGTCGTTCATTTCGCCGATTTGTCCCCGGACATCACCATCGTCATCCACAGCCACGGCAGCCTACCTGCACCCCGGAACTGGATGTTCTCAAAGCCCGTCTCTTGCATGAGATGCGTCAGCTTCGCGCGGCTCCACAGCTTGATGTGCCCGCCGTCCCAGAGCGGATCGGCATGGGCGTCCCAGCGGCCCATGACCGCCAGCGCCAGGTTCTTCCAGTAGCCGTGATAGGGCGTCGTGCAGATGAAACGTCCGCCGGGCTTCAACGCCTGCCAGCAGCCGCGCGCATAGGCACGCGGCGCGTAAAGGTGCTCCACCACCTCGGTGCTCACCACCAGGTCGAAGGGCGGCTCCTGTAGATTATCCAGCACCTTGTCATCCGCCGCTAGCAGCTCAAATCTGCACGCCGGATGCGTCTTCCGCGCCAGGGCGATGCCCTGCTCGCTCAAATCAATGCCCACCACGTTGCAGCCACGCTTTAAGAATTCACCACAGGTGTAGCCGTTCCCACAGCCTACATCTAGCACGCGCGTCCCAGGAGCCAGATCACCGGCCAGTTCAAACACCAGCGGCATGAAGTGCCTATGCATGTGGGAAGGATCGGCGGTGGGGAAGCCGTAATCTTGGTAGTTCGGGTCGCTGCTCATTGTCAAATCTATGCCTGGTCACCGGGTGCGGCAGTTCTCATACATCTGCTTCAATCCTGCCGCCATCGCCTTGGCGGAGTAACGCTCGCGCGCCAGCCGTGCCGCCTGCGCGCCCAGCACACGCCGCCTGGCAGGATAATTCAGCAAGTCTTCCAGTGCCCGTGCCAGCGGCTCTGGCTCAGTCCGACTGAGCACCACGGCTCCCTCAAGTGCTGCCTCTGCCGCCAGTGCCACGCCCTCCGTGCTAACACAGGCCAGTCCGGCGGTCATCGCCTCCAGCAAGGCGATGCCGAAGTTCTCTGAATGCGACGGCAGCACATACACCGATGCAGCAGCGAAGGCCGACATCTTTACCACGCCCTCCAGATGCCCGGCCCAGATCACGCGCTCTGTTAGGCCGAGCTGCTGCGAACGCTGCTGCAAATGCGCCACATGCTCCGCCTCACCGCTCCCGGCGATGACCAGCACCGCCTCACTGCGCAGCAGGGCGAAAGCCTCCAGCAGCGCCTCCACATTCTTCTTCGGGTCCAGCCGTGAGAGATAAAGCACCATCTCCCTGCTCTGCGCCTGCGGAAATGTTTCGTGAAACACCGATGACGGAGGCAGCGACTGCACCGCCGCCAGATCAAAACCCAGAGGAATCACTTTTGGTTCGGCACGCAGGCCCAGGCGCGCCGCGTCATCGCGCTCCTGCGTGCTAGTGTAGTGCAGCGCCGCCGCGCGGTTAAGCACAGGTTTGTCGAGTAGGCTGAAAGACAGCCCTTTGACCCATCTGCGCCGGTTCGCCATGCCCCAGGAGCTTAGCACGCCCAACGGCCGCACGATGAAGGGCACGCGCAGCAGTCGGCAACTCCAACCCGCCGCCAGCGTGGCAAAGGAAAACACCGTGTGGACATGCACCACATCATAGTCCGCCACATGTCGCACCAGCCAGCGCAGCAGCGGCAGGGACAGCTTGTAAAACTCCGACTGTTTCGGGAAATAAAACACGCGGAAGCCCTCGTGCTGCACCGGCACGGCGTGTGGCACATCCTTCATGCGGCAGCCGGGGCCGTCATCGTCCGTGGTCGCCACATCCACCTCCAAGCCAGCCGCCGCCAGTGCGCGTGCCATCGCTGGCAGCGCCATGCTGGGGCCGCCGTGCTTTGGAGACAGCGAGGGTATGACATGCAGTGCGCGCATCAGTGGCTCCGTTCCATCCACCGCTCCAGCATGAAGACCGACCAGCGCTGGTACCAGGTGGGCCGCTTGTCCGGGATGCGCGCCGTGACTCCGGCAAAGGCAGCGCCCCACTCCGCCGACAGCCACTTCTGATAGGGGAAAAGGAAGCCGCGCTTCGGTGCATTCGCCACCCAGTCCGGCACCGCCGGCACCGCCTCCAGCAGCAGGCGCTTCCCCGCGCGCAACCGCGTCGCAGCGGGGATGCGAGACACGGCTTCAAACAGCGCGCGGTCCACCAGCGGCACGCGCAACTCCAAACCGTGGGACATGCTCATCACGTCGCTGTCCTTGAGAAGCTGGTTGCGCATGTACAAGCCCAGTTCACACGCGCTGACCTGATCCAACTCGGTCCCCGCAGGCAGTATCATGTCCTCCTGTCCGGCCACCTCCTTCTCCGCACAGCCTGCATACCGCGCCGCCAACGTGCGCGCCGTACGCCGCGTGAAGATGCCGCGAAAGGCACCCCACGCATTCAGCAAAGTAGGCTCGCGCTGCAGCAGGCTACCCACGCGCCGCAGCGGCAGGCGTGGCATGTGCCGCTCCATCAGCGCCCCAGCCAGGGATGATCCTGGCACCCGCCGAAACAGCCGCGCCGCACGCGCCAGACGCGGTACCTTTTGAAAGCTGGGATAGCCGCCGAACATCTCATCCCCGCCCAGGCCGGAGAGCACCACCTTCATGCCCTGCGCGCGGGCAAACCCGGCCACGGTGAAGGTGTTGAAGCCGTCAATGCTCGGCTGGTCCATGCGTGCCAGGAAACGCGGGAAACTCTCAGCCATCGCTGCCGCATCCAGGCGCAGCTCATGATGCCGCGTGCCAAAGTGACGTGCCGTGCGCGCAGCCACGCCGGACTCGTCCAGCCCCGCGTCATCCACGCCGATGGAGAAAGTCTGAAGATCACTCATTCCCGTCTCCAGGGCCAGCGCCGCGAGCGCAGTGGAGTCCACGCCGCCGCTGAGAAACAGGCCCACCGGCACATCGCTGATGAAATGATGCCGCACGGAGTCCAGCAAAGCCGCACGCGTGATGCCCGCCGCATCCTCCACGGGCGCGGACTCGAAATGCACCTGCCAGTAGCGGATTTCCTCGCACCGCCCGGCCTGCCAGGTCAGCGAGTGCCCCGCAGGCAGGCAGCGCACATCCCTTAGCAGCGTGCGGGGCTCTGAAACACTGCCGCTCTCAAAGAACCGCATCAGCGCGTCAGCATCCAGGTCGCTGCCCGCCAGCCCGGCCTGCTGCAGGGCGCGCACCTCCGAGGCGAAAGCCAGACGACCGCCCCGTGTGCTGTAGTACAGGGGTTTGATGCCCAGCGGATCACGCGCCATGAAGGCACACTGCCGGGCCGCATCCCAGATGGCAAACGCGAACATGCCGCGCAACCGGTTCACCATCGCCTGCCCATCGCGCTCATACAGACGCAGCAGCACCTCCGTGTCCGTCCGCGTCCTGAAGACGACACCCTCGCTCTCCAGTTCAGTGCGCAGCTCGCGGAAATTGTAGATCTCACCGTTGAAGGTGATCGTCAGCGCGCCGTCGGCTGATGCCATCGGCTGATGTCCTGCGGGCGAAAGGTCCAAAATGGCCAGCCGCGTATGCACAAACCCCGCCCTACCGCAGGGGGAACCCCACAGCCCCTCGTCATCAGGACCGCGATGCCGCAGCGCCGCCTGCAAAGCGCGCAATGCCTCCGCACTGTCCGCGCTTTGAGGATCAAGGATGCCGGCGATGCCACACATGGGTTTGAAAGGGATGCTGCTGCTTGAAGATGTTAAACCACTGAAAACAACCGTACCATCACTCACTGGCCTTCAATCGCCTGTAGCGCAGCCTTCGCCAGACGGCGCGCACCAGCTTCCAGGGTGTGTTCGCGGACCGACTCCACCGCAGCATGGGACATGGCGGCCAGTTGCGTGTCATCGAGCGCGGCAGCCTCACGCAGAGCTTGAAAGAGCGCCTCCTCGTCATCCGGCGGGATCAGCCAGCCATTGCGGCCTGTCTCCAGGAACTCCACCCCCGCGCCGGTCTGCGTGGTGCTAATGACCGGCAACCCGGCGGCCAGCCCTTCCGGCACCACGAGACCCCAGCCATCGTAGCGCGAGGGCACGCAGAGAATGTCCGCGCGGGCATACTCGGTGGGCAGCACCTGCCAGTCACGGAAGCCCAGGAACTCCACCTGCTCCGCGCAGCCGCGCAGGAAATGGCGCAGGACCGGCTCCAACGGCCCGCCGCCCATGAGCCGCAGCCGCAGCCGCAGCCGCAGATGCGGGTTCTCACCCGCCAGCCGAGAAAAGGCGGTAGCGATGAGATCCACGCCCTTACGCTGAATCAGCGAGCCAGAGAAAAGAATCACCCGCTCTTGGCGGACTAGTCGTTGCGGTGCATGAAAGCGCTCCAACGCGGAAAAATAGGGCAGGTTCACATACTGGCGATGCGGACCAAATTCTTCCCGGTAGCCATCCACCGCCATGCGCCCGATGCCCCAGATGGGCGAGCGGCAGCGGTGCAGCGCACGCAGCCGTAGCACGCGGTTCAGTCGGCTGGCCATTTGGAGAGCATGCACGCGCGGGCGTTCCCCCCAGAAGCACCACGGCTTGCCAGAGGCAGGCCAGCGCGCCAGCAGCATGTCCACAAAGCGGTGCTTGAAATAGTTCACCACCAGCAGGTCGCTGGCGCACACGCTCTCCACCAGCGCCGCCGCCATGCCGTCTCGGTCCAGCACCGTGCTGCTGTGCAGCAGAGGTGACACATGCCACATGCGCTGCGGATCATGCGCATAAAGATAGACCACATGCAGGTCCATCACGCCCAGCGCCGCAATGGCATCAAACAGCTCCACCTGATAGGGTGAGGGCGAGTGTGTGACGATGGTCACCTGACGCCTGCGGTCGGAGCTGGATGAGGAAATGTCCATATCGAATCAGCAGATGAAGTTTTGCGGGATCACCCGGCCTTTTCGGCTCCTCGGCCGACTGGCACGCACAGAATGTCGCCATAGGCCCTCTGGCCGGGCCGCAGCCTCTCATTCAGAGGGTCGGTCACACGATAGCCAAATCCCTCGATGAACTGGATGACCTCCCGGGATGAGGAGCCGTTCCTTTTTAGCAAGGGATCGGACAGCTCGGACAGGATGACCGGCCTGCTGGTTTTCAGCACTTCGGTCATGCCACCCAGCACGACATGCTCCATACCCTCCACGTCTATTTTGACGAAACCTGGATCAAGACCGTGCTCAAGGGCCAGGCTGTCAATGGTTGCCGACGGCACCCGGATGACCTCGTGGTGCACTCCGGCGATGTTCGGATGGCTCAGCGATCCCAGGCTGGAATACTCCTCCCGTCCGGCCACCGTGTTTATCTGGGCCTCCCCATGACGGTCGGACGCCGCTCCGCCAAAGACGGTCACCTTATTCTGCACACCGTTCAATTGGATGTTCCTGCGCAGCCGGGCAAGGGCGTTGGGAGTCGGTTCAATGGACAAAACCTTTCGCCCATGGAGCATTTTGGCAAACAGCACCGTGTAGAGGCCGATGTTTGCGCCGACATCAATGACATCGCGATCCGCAGGGACATGACAGGCGCATATCCGGGACAGCTCAGGCTCGTAACCCCCAGTCTTTACGATCACACGAAACAAATCCGACCGGGTGCCTATCGCGAAGCTGCCGCGAAACTCCCTGACCGTCATGATCGCATCGTCACCGAGGAGCCGCGCCAGATTGTCCAGCATCTCGTTTTGGACAGACTCCCGGCCGCGCGCCCCTTGACGTCGCAGCGCAAGGGCCGGGCTGAGCAGCAGCCGCAAAACTTTGGACTGCCTGAGCATGAGCTTTATCCCTTCGATGTTCACGATTGGCTGTTCTCCTGGTTTCAGCGCGATGCGCGTGCCTGATGAGGCGGTCCCGGTGCCGCAGCCACCAGACGGATGAGCGTGTCCTCCAGACACAGCATCTGGTCGCGGCCATATTCCCGCTGTCTGGCCAGCTCGTAGTTCTCCGGTGCGGGAGGATTCGTGAGAATGCCTGTCAAGACGGCGGCAATCTCATGCGGATCAAGGCTCGTGCAGACACCGCCCACGCTGTTGTCGCGGACGAAGGAGGCCAGCGTGCTATCCGCAGGTGTGTGCGCAAAGACCGGGCGGCGCGCCTGGATGTAGGAACGCAGCTTGATGGGGATGCTGGTGGTTCGGAAGACCCGGCAGCGCTCCTCGAAGGGATACATGGAGTACAAAACGTGGCATGAGGAAAGCTGCTCAAGAGCCGTGTCCTCCGGCTGCTCCCCGATCACCTCCATGAAAGGTGCCAGGGCGGGCGAACTGCGCTGGAGCCGGCCGGCGATGGCGCTGTCATTGATGAAGACGGCCTTCAGCCGCCTGCCAAGCCTGTCTGCAACCTGGAGCGCGGCGTTCAGGAAAGCTGTCACCTCCGTCGCGGAATAGAGGTTGCCTATGTGGCCGACGCGCAGCTCGTCACCTGAAGATGGCAGCGCAGACGTCGGCACAGGCTGGGCTAGGCATGGATGACAGACGAAGGACGAAATGCCGCGCACCCGCGCATAGTAGTCCTGCATGCCCTTGCTGATGACATCCACACTGGAGGCGCGGCTGAGCAGATCCTGCCAGGCCCTGCCCGCCAGGCCCTGCATCCACCGATAGCGCCGTGAACGCCTGCATATCGCCTCAGCCTGGTCATCCTGGACGGAGACATGCACGGGAGCCGCGCCTGAGTGGACAAGATCCTGTCCGGCGAGAATGCCCTCATTCATGGCAATGACCCAGTAGGCATCGGCCTGCTCGGCCAGCAGCCTGCGGACGATCGAACGCATCTCCGGGTTGCGCCATCCAGCCCAGAGCAGGGGGGAGCGGATCATGTCGGCGATGACGGGGCCGCCGAACAAAGGGCTGCCAATACGGGTGGCTTTGATGGAGCGGGATTCTGATCTTCCCAGATACAGCCACGACACATCAATGCGGTCAAAGTTTTCCAGGGCCGAGCGCAGGATGACCGGGCCGCCCCCGTGGTCAGGATGAAAGCTGGTGAAAAGGCAGACACGGGGACGGCGCATCATAAGCAGGACAGGGGCATCACGGCTGGTTGGTGCGGGGATGCAGCCTCCAGATCAGAAACAATACACCGCAGACCACGCCAAGCACGCAGGCGGACACAGGCGGCAAAAAGCGGGAGGCGCTGATGCAAACAGCACAAAGCGTGGCGACCACGCCGGACATCGTCCACCAGCGCAGGCTTCTCATCATCCCAGGAAACTCGCGGTGGAGAAGAACAAGGCATGGCACGCTGGCGGCAAAGATCGCTACAGCTCCGGCCAGGGCCATCCCCGCAGCCCCCATGGCTGGAACAAGCCATGCCGAAAGGCCGAGATTGACCAGGCCCTGCAGGATGCCCACGGCCAGGGCAAACCAGATGCGTCCTGAGCTGATCAAAATGCTCCCCATCGGCCACGTCAGGCTGTGGGCGGCGGTGCCCACCATGACCCAGGCCACCACGCCGTCCCCGCCATGAAACTCGCTGCCATAGGGCAGCATGGTCAGCCAGGGGGCCGCCATCTGGACCAGGGCCGCAGGAATGATGACGACGCAGCTCACGATGCAGGCCAGGACGACTGTCCTGCCGTAGTCGGCCATGTCACGCTGGGCGAAGGCATGGCTCAGGACGGGCAGCATCGGCGCCATGAGCATGGCCGCGATGCTCTCCGGGATGAGCTTGATGCGCAGCACCGCGTTGTAGATACCCAGTCCGCCAAAGCCCTCCGCATGACGCGCCAGCATGGTGCCCACGGCCCAGACCACCAGGGCGGAGAGGAGGGTGTTCAACATGCCGGGGAGGTTGAAGCTCCAGAAGACCTTCGACTCCCTCCAGCAGCCCGCATAGGTGATCCTGATCCCGCATCGCCGCGCCTGGATGCGCAAGGCACGCCAGTTCATGACCGCATTCGCGGCCGCAGTGGCGATGAGACCCCACAGTGCCCCTTCAACCCCGCCCCACCACGCGCCGGCCAGCATGAGCGGAAACGAGGCGATGCCGACGACAAGGTTGATCCAGGCGATGGACTTAAACGCCTCGAAGCCGGACAGCGCGCCGGTTTGAGCGCCGGTGATGCCGCTGAACAGGAGGAGCAGAGCGCTGGTCCGCAGCCAGCCGGCGAGGTGCGGGGCTGCCAGGGTCTCGCGCGCCAGCCAGCCGGCCAGGAGTACCAGCACAAGGCTCAGGATGCCCGAGGTGATCCAGGTGACGGTGCTGGCCAGGGCGATGAAGCGCCCGGCGCGCGCCGGATCGGCCTGACGATACTCAGCGACATACTTCGTGGCTGCGATCCCCATCCCGAAACCTGCGGCCGCGCCAAAAATGCCGACGGTGTTCTGAATCATACCAATCTCGCCAAAGCCCGTCTTTCCCAGCATGCGGCCCACGATGACCCACGCGACCGTGGACAGCACCTTCGACAGCGCGGTGCCGATGAGAGACCAGAACGCCCCGCGTGCCAGCCTGCCGCCCAGCGGCGATGCCATGACACGCTCTTTCAGCTCCCAAATGAACGCGGGCATCAGCGCATCAATTCTTCCAGACATTATCGTTCCCTTCACTGCCTGCTTCATTCCAGCGCCTGGATCGGGGGTGACTGCCTTCGCAGACGGATGTGGGAAAGCACAACCGACGGCTTCAGCGGCTTGCGATGGCCACGATGGTGCCAGAGGTGGCCCGGGATGTCGCAGAGTCCGGCGAGCACGCCTTTCACGCGGCCTTTCACGAGAAGCTCCATTGCCTTGCGCAGGCACTGCCATAGGCCAAGTGGCCAAAGCACAGCGGGGTAACGCAGATAAGCCAGTAGCGCGAGATTGGCCACCATCGCGGCTGAGACGGTCTCAGTTTCGCGGTGGTCGTGCTTCAAATCATGCACCACTCGCAGCCGGGGTTCATGGACGATCTTGCTGCCCATCGCGTGGAGCCGGATCGAGAGGTCCACCTCTTCCATGCCATAGGCGACAGGCAATGGCACATAGCCGGTGGTTTTTACAAACACTTCGCGCCGATACACGCAGCCGCAACCGACGAAGTTTGCAGCGATCATCGCGCGCCCTGGTTGCGGGCCACTTTCCTCCGTGCCGTCGAGAATCGTGGCGGCAATAATCGCCGCGTCAGGAATGGCTGTGGCCGCATCTACCACGCGCTGAAAAAAGTCCGCGTCCGCCGGATGCGAGTCGTCATCAAAGCTGGCTACGAGATTTTCCCTCGCCTCGCGCACCAGCCTGTTGCGCCCGCCGCCGGGCCCCACGCTGGATTCAGAGGTGAGGATGCGGATCGTTGGAAACGCCTGTTTCAATGCCTCCTCCATGTCTTTGCGGCCGCCATCCACATGCACCAGCACCTCCGCAGGCGGCGGCACGCAGGCCAGCAGACAGCGAACTGTCTCCAGCGTCTGCTCATGCCGCTTGTAGGCGGTGACAATGGCGGTGACCGGCGTGATCATCTTTGTTTAACCATCCCCCTCATGCCGCCAGCGCAGCCTGGATGCCTTTGCGGAAAGCTGCCCAGGTGAAGCGTGCGGCACAGTCCCGCGCACGTACACGCAGGCGCGTGTCCCCCATGAGGCGGACGGCCAGGAACTCCAGCCGCGCCGTCAGTACCTCGACATCCCCGGTGGGTGTGATGAAGACACCATCAGCCTCGGTGCCGATGTCGGGCAGGCAGGTGTTCGGCGTGCCGAGCACCGGGCAGCCCTGCGCCAGCGCCTCCAGATAGACCTGCCCGAAGCCCTCCACCAGCGATGGCATGACGAACAGCGTGCTGGTGGCATAAAGCCGGTTCAACTCCGCTGCCGACACGCCAGTGCGCAGCTCCACACGCGGTGTCTCCGCCACCAACTGCCGGATGCCTCTGTCCAGCACGCGGCAGACCAGAGTGAGTCGGCTGTTTGCAGGCAGCGCCGCCCGCCGCCAGGCCAGCAGCAAATGATGCAGCCCTTTCCTCTGCCCGCCTGAGCCGACCATCACTGCGTGAAATGCACCGCCGCCGGGATACCCTTGCGTCACCTCTGGCAACTCAATGCCATAAGGAACGATGCGGCAGCGGGACTCGTCGCAGCCCGCCTCCACCAGCGACCTGCGGGTGAAGCTGCTGGCGCAAAAGATAAGGTCCGCATGACGCCACGCATCCCGCTCCCGCCGTGTCAGCGCCTCTGGCAGTGAGATTCCATCCGTGCCGGAAAAAGACTCGCCGATGCCGGGATGACTTTGTTTGTCCTCCATCATGATGCGGCTCTCCATTTCCGGGTGCGGATGGTATTGAAAGAGCACCTTGCGCGGCGTGTGCGGGTAGCGCGCGGTGAATGCCTCCCATGCATACGGGCTGTAGAGAAACAGATCCGCGCGCGTCCTGGCCGCGCGCGCGGCGGCGGCCTCGGAGAAGCGCGCGTCCAGCTTGTTGTAAGTCACCATCGGTGCGCAGCCCAGGCGATGGCGCAGGTGCTCATGCAGCGTCGTGCCCCAGAGGCAGCGCACCCGTGCATTCGGGATGCCCGGCTCATGACGGAAGGCGATCTTTTCACGCAACTGCTGCGGCAGTTTGGCGGAGAGTGCGCGCAGCCAAGGCAGCGAGTACGCATCCGTGATGAATGCATCCAGCCAGCCAGCCTCGGCCAGTGCCAGCGGCACCTGATACGAGTCCCGGCGGCCCCTGAAAGCGCAGACGTAAGAATGATCAGTCATGCCACGGCATTGGCAGCCAGGTCAGAGACCAGCCACCAGTTTTCTACCTCCCGCACCTCACGACCTAGCAGCGGCAGCGGGCGCTGATCCACCTGGATCAGCCGGTGCCCCCGCTCGGCAAAGATTTTATTCAGCGGCTCCAGAAAGCGCTGCTCATGCACCTCAATGACGAAAAGATTCGACTCCGCCATCCACGAGCGCGCGCCCTCCACCACGTCCACCTCTGCTCCCTCGACATCTATTTTGATCAGCGTCTGCGTGCGCGCCCCGGCCACCTCCAGGGAATCTAGTGTCACAAAGCCGGGCTTCACCTCGCTGCCCGCATAAGCCTGCACGAGATCGAAGCGCACCCCAGGATGCTGGTGGCGCTCAAAGCCCTCACGCAGCTTCACCATGTGCTGGTCCTGCAGCTCAATGGCGATGATCTCACCCTCACGGCCCAGCCTGCGAAACGCCGCTGCACAACCAAAAGTGAAGTAGCCGTCATTCGCGCCGACATCAATCACCCGATTCACGCGCCGCAGTGCCTGCTCCAGCCAGCCGTTCAACTCATGCTCATAGAGGCCGAAGATTTTCCGCAAAGAGTGACGTGGGTTCATCACTGGATAAGCCCCTTGGAAAGGACCGCGCCAGATACGCGTCGGGACAGGGCGGTTTGGGAGGAGAGATTTTAGTTGGTCAAACATAGCGTGGGATCGGTTGTGTCAAAAATAGGTGTAGTGGTAGCCCGTGCTGCTACCAGAGAAAACCAGCCTTCACAGGAAGCTGCGGTTATAGCGGAAATTGCCATCCTGCTGCAAGGCATGGCTTTCAGTGGAGCCTCTGTTTTCTGCCTCCATAGCTTCCGGCAGCGGCGGCAGCAGAGTCTCGATCTCTGACAAAAGGGCTGCTCCCTGGATTTTCAGCCGACGGTGCAGCCAGTAGATGTCCGGCGCAACAGGGCGGCGCTCTACCTGACGGCGCAGCGCCATTGAGTAGCCCTCCAGAGTGCCATGCATCATGCGCAGCAGGTGCCCGGTCTTTAGACCCGCCAAGAACCCGTTGAAGGTGGTAGCCAGCAGATGCGGCAGCAGCCAGGGCGCGGCCACATTGTGCCAGGCAAAGAGCACGTCATTGCGCCGCCCGCAGCGGTTTGCTAGCGCTAGATTGCGCTGCGGCGACTCCATATGATGCACCGGGTCCGCACGGCCCAGCCGCGTCACATAACCTGCGTTCAGCAGCCGCAGGCACAGATCACCCTCCTCTCCCATATAAAAAAAATGCTCCCGGAAACCACCCACCTGTAGAAATACACTTCTCCGCAGCGCATGGGCCGCGCCGACAAAGGCATGGACTAGGTGGCAGCCGGTCGTATCAGGCGCACGCTGCATCAGCGTCCAGTCCAAGCGCGGATTGAGAAACGGAATGCCCACAGCGGCCACACGCGGGTGGTCAAAGTCCCGCAACGTCTGCGCCACCACATGCGGAGTGGAAAAGACCGAGTCGTCATCAATCGGAAACACGAACTCCGCCGAGGCCAATTGAATACCCCGGTTCCGTTGAAAGCACGGGCCGCGCCCCTGCCCCACCTCATGAAGCTGCACCTGGGGGAATTCACGCCGCACCATCTCCGGCGTCCCATCCGTAGAGCCGTCATCCATCACGATCACCTCTACCGGCACCGACTGCGCCAGGGCGGAAAGAATAGCCCGCCTGAGCAGCGGCCCCCTGTTGCGCGTCGGGACGACTACCGAAGCCACCGGCACCACCACGGCAGTCACCGCAGGCGCAGCGGCGGGTGGATAGGCTGTTATCCGGTCCAGTGCCTCTGCCAGCCTATCTACCCGCACCGGCCAGATGTTCTGCGCGCGAAACTGCTGCAACTGCGTCGGATCAGGTTGCAACCCGCCCGCCAAGGCCGTGCCCAGCGCCTCTGCCAACTCTCCTATCGTGGGCCGTTTCAACACCCGCACGCCCTGCATCTGCCAGAGCAGCAACCGCTCCACCCGGCTGGGATTGACACAAAGCACGGGGCGGCCTGTGGCGATGTATTCAAAGAGCTTCGTGCTCAACAGGCGCGTGACGCTGCGTTCCTCATTCAGATAGTTCACCAGCACATCCGCACGCGCCACCGCACGCACTGATTCTGTGTGGGGCACATAGCCTGTCAGCACCAGACGCTCACCCAACAGGGCACGTAATTGCTCAGCACAGGCAGGCCGCCTGCCCAGAAGTTTCAGGCATACATTACCGCCCCCGGCAACGAGTAGCGCCACCGCCTCGGCCAGGCGCAGTTGCTTCTGTTCAGGGATCGTGCCCGCTACCAGCACTGTTTTGATCGCATCTCCGCTGCCCTCCGCCTCTGACAAAGTCTCGATCATCTCGGGTGGGAAGGCGTTTCGCAGCTCCACCATCCTCCCCGTAGCATCGGGGTAGCGCCGCCGCGCCCAGCGGAAGTGATTGGGGATCGCGTGCGTCAGCAGCCAGGCACGCTGGTAAATTGCCGCCATGAACCGCTCGTGCGCCGGCCAGCGAAGGCGACCGAGGCCGGTTGGCTGGAACCGCGTATCACCCAGGTAGGGATCACGAAAATCCGCCACCCACGGGATGCCCGTCTGCGCCGCCAGCCACAGACCCAAGTCATGCACCGAATGCGGCGGGCTACTGGTGAGGATGACATCCGGCCTGATCTCCCGCACCCGCTCCAGCACCTGCTGCCGCTGCCGCAGCCAAAAGCGCACCGACACATCCGGCACCGCCAACGTGGACACCTGCGGATGGCTTAGCAACTGCCGCAGTGCCCGGCGTGCCCAGGCCAGCCAGCCAGAGCGCTGCGATTTTGCACTGGGACGGTCCAGATATTCCACTGTCACCTCGGGATGCACCTTTGCCGCCAGCTCTTCCACGCTACACTCTCTCCCATAATAACGGCACAGCACATGCACCTGCCAGCCATGCTGCGGCAGATGCCGACACCACTGCGTCATGCGGATGGCACCGACCTGGGGATCGGGGAAAAAAGTGGTCGTGATGACCAGCAGTCGCCGTTTGGTGCTCATCGCAATCCTTTTGATGCCTAGCCCCGCGTATTACAGGAGCCCGTGCCCATCAGACGTTCCAGTTCAGAATCCAGCAAACTTCACATCCCAAGGCCGGACCACATCCCCCGTGCGGCGAAAGGCCGTGAGCTGCACCTTTCGCAGCTTTTGCGCCACCCGATACTTGAGCGTGGTGCCACCATCGTCGCGGTACTTCCCAAGGTGCATTTCCGTGAACGCCCCGCCCAGGCTGCCACGCACAAAACGCAGCACCTTCTGCACATGCGGATCACTGGAATCGTCAAACAACATCACCCCGCCCAGAGACAGCAGGCGGGCGGCGAAAAACATGTCCACAAAGACATCCTCAACCAGGTGGGAACCATCAATGTAGATCATGTCGAACTCCGCCTTCGCCTCCACCAGCTTTGGCAGTTCCAGGCTGGAGAAAGCAGGCCGGAAATCCACATAGCCCGACAGTCCCGCTGCCTCCACCGCCATCAGCCCCGTATCATCCCACACCTGCGTCTGGAAAGGGTCCAGCGCCATATGCTGCGCACAAGCAGCCCCCCCCAGGTCGCGATGCGTAGCCGCAAAGACCAGGCACGAGCCGCCAAAGCTAAGCCCCACCTCCAGGGTTCGTTTCGGCTTCAGCTCCATCCCCAGCCTGCGCAGGGTGACCAGGTTATTCAGGCTCGACAGCGCGCCGAGTCCTTCAAACCTCCGGCCACTCCTGCCAGTTAGGGCGTTTGTTTGGATCGTCTCCGCCAGCACCGGGCAGAAGGCGAAAGTTTCAGTCACGGAAGCAGTATTCATGTCATCATTCAACGTTAGGTTCATCCCGTCCACGGCTGCCGATCACGCGCGCGGGCACTCCCGCGACGATGTGTCCAGCCAATACATCCTTTGTCACCACCGCGCCCGCAGCCACCACTGCACCACGGCCCACGCGCACACCTTTCAAAACGATCGCACCCGCACCCAGCCACACATCCGGCTCGATCACCACCGGCGCGCAGATCAGCGGCTGCTCCCGCACGGGCCTGCCAGCCGCCATGCCGTGGTCATGGTCCGTGATGTAGCAACGCGGGCCGATCATGCAGTCCTGGCCGATCTCCACCCGCACCGCAGCATCAATCATCGTGCCACGGTTAATGTAGGTGCCAGAGCGGATGACGATCTTCGGCGATCCCTGAGGCTCCCCGGTTGCTAAAAGAGTCACCTGCCGGTCCAGCGCCACATCCGCCTCCAGCTCGATCTCCCACGGATTGCGCGGCACCCACACATCCTGAAGCCAGCACGGGCTGCCGATCTTCATCCCGAGCAGCCGCAGCCAGGCCACACGCACGCGCATCCGCGCAGCAGAGGGCAGGCGCAGCAGCAGGTTCACACACTGTTGTCGGCGTGTCAGCATCAGCGTTTCAAAAGAGCCACGACCGGAAAACCCAGCACCACTTTCCAGCGGCGCAGAGCCAGATGCCAGCCCCAAGTAGTCCGGTAAAGCCGCCACGCCTCCGCCCGCCGCCCGCCGCGCAGACAGGCCAGCATCACCGGCCGCACATGCCGCGTAAGGATGCGCCAGCGCTCCAAAGCGCGGACATCGCCGCCTGGGTATGATCTTGTCTTTTCCATCCGCAGCTTATGCCAGAGACCAGCTAGAGATTTAGATAGGTCTGCCGTCACGTTCGCTTCATGCTCGCGGTAGCCGAAAGTGACCGGAGCGATGATCTGCACAAAGCCCGCTGCTGTGCCCAGGCGCAGCGCCAAGTCCGCATCCTCACCATTCATGTTCGCCTCAGCAAAGCCGCCGCGCTCACGAAAAACCGTCGCCCTGATGACAAACGAGGATACCCCCCACCAGCGCCATTCATCGCCAGAGGCAAGATAGTCAGAAAACTCCGCCACCGTCAGCGCGTCGCCGCGCACCTCCGCCAGCGCCGCCTCATCCCGGAAGCGCCAGGGGCAGCCCGCGATGAAGCTCGGCAGCCCATGCTGCTGGACGACCAAGGCATAAGTCTTCAAGCTCCAGGGAAACCACAGGTCATCACTGTCCAAAAAAGCGAGGTATTCGCCCTTAGCCGCCGCTGCCCCCAGGTTTCGTGCCGCCCCCGGCCCGCGATTCGCCTGAGTCAGCACCGTGACCCGACTGCCCAGCGCAGCAAGCTGCTCCAACGTGCCGTCCGTGGAGCCGTCATCCACCACGATCACCTCGTAATCAGTGAAGTGCTGAGCCCAGACCGAATCCAGCGTGCGTAGCAGCAGCACGCGCCGGTTGTAGGTAGGGATGATAACGGAGAAAAGCATGATCCGGCTTCATGCTGGGGCTGAACCCGCTAAGCGTGATCGTACCCAGTTCCGCACTGTTCCCGTGCGGGATTCAAAAAGAAACCACAGCACCCAGGCGGCAGCAAAACAACACGCCATCGCTCCCACAAAGCTGCCTAGGGCAGCGAGGCTGATCCGGTCTGCGCGTTTCCAGCCAAAGTGTCCCAGGAACACTAGGACCGGATAGTGCGTGAGATAAAGCGTGTAACTGCACGCTGCGAGTGCCGCCCCCCAACGGTCCACGCTCGCAAGTGAGTATCTCGCTGGAGCACAGACGACAAGGTTTTGGATAACGACTCCGAAACCAGTCGCGAGCACGAGCCGCACGATGGTCTGGTCTGGCAACCACGCACGCAAACTGGCCGCAGTGTCCATCTTGGTCTCAATATTCATCTGTGTGACCGCCGTGCCGATGCCAACAAGAAGGATGCCAATGCCGCAAGCGAGAGGGGAAAACTTATCCGGTCGCGTGCGCCAGGCCAAGGCACCAAGCAGCCAGCAAAAAAGGAAGGAACTGCCGAGTTTGCTGAATACCGCGAGCGCCACGAAGAGTATTGCCCCCACGAAGAAGGAGATTCTGCGCGTCTGCACGAGCCAGGCTAGTGCGCCGCCGAGAGCATAGAACCAGATTTCAAACGAGAGGGTCCACAGCGGATCATTAGCACCGAACATCCCGCACCACACGCCCTGTAGCCCCAGCAGGTTCATGCAGAACAAGGCTGCATCTGCAGGTGCCTGGGTGAAACCAGCCACCAGTCCGCTGAGCAGCAGAGCCGGCACGAGCGGGATGTAGATGCGCGTCATGCGATCCAATGCGTAGTCTCCAAGTCTGAAAGATCCATTCATCACACGATCCAGGATGCGTCCGCCAACGAGGAAACCGCTGAGTACAAAAAAAAGCAGCACCGCTTCGCGTCGCAAGCGTGTGAGAAGGTACAGCGCAGCGTATCCAGGGTGCTGCTGATCCAGCGGCAACGCTGCGTATTCCGGCAGTGAGACTCCGCGTACATGCACTAGCAGAACCATGAACGCCGCCAGAAAACGCAACCAGTCAATCCAGGGCAGGTGTTGCGGTCTGGCGACTTTGCCTTGGTCGTATTGGGGGGCTGCATTCAACGGCATATCGCACGCAGCTTTAATAGTACAAGCAGGCCGGATACCGGTCTGTCACTGGCGAGACCTTCCGCGCAAGAACGAAAATCAATTCACCATCCCACCCCAGCCTGGCAGGCCCACCAAGCAAGCGCCTGAAAGCGGAGACACCCAGTGTGAGCAACTTTCTGGCAAGGCGGGTCGGCAGGGACTCCATCCGATGGCGGGCTGTGATGCACTCAAGACGTTCAACCTCGTAGCCAGCGGCCTCAATGAGTTGCCGCACTTCGAGCGGAGTGTATTCACGATTATGACGGTCACGGTGCCCATCTCGGCTGTAGGGAGGCCACAAATAGGGGTGATGACCTCGAACCACGTTCACAACCGAACGAACAGAAGCACAGTTGGGCGTGGAGAGCAGCAACCGTCCTCCTGGCTGGGTCACGCGATTGATCTCGGAGAGCGTATGCATCGGATCCCGGCTGATATGCTCCAGCACCTCCGTGAAGATGATCAGATCAAACAGTTCGTCGGGATAAGGGAAGCCATCCTCAATGTCAAAGCGATCGTGCGCGAAGCGCTGCGACACTGCGCCGTGGCCTTCAAGGAAGACCAACTCATCCTTTGGCGGACCATCCTGCTTGAATCCGGTCGTCGTGATGTCCGTAATTCCGAACATCTCTGCAAGGACTGGATCAATGTCACCAAAGGTGGCTAAGTCGCAGACTTTGGCGGGAAGCTGGCGAATGTCGCCAATCCAACTGAGAGCCTCCACGAGCCTCGGTATATGCGCAGGATCAATCAACCGACCGTCCTCACGCCGGAATTTCCGCAGTCCTTCTTCGGCGAGTTGCGCGAAGTGCGTGGAAGTCACGTCAACCTGTGGTTTGTTGCAGTTAGTGGACGGCTGTGTTGTCGAGGTGTTCATGCCAGCGAAGGACGCCGCATCAGGGCGGCAATCCGCTCCGCCACAGCGAAACCCGCCAGCCGATACACTTGGCGGAAACGTGCTGGAAACGCGGTGACCGATGGCCGATACCGAGGTTGTTCGCAGCGCAACTGGCGATGTTCCGCAAGGGCCAGAGGACGGTCGAGTTGATAAATTGTCCTGATCACCGCCAAAGAGGCGTCGAGGTAGGCCTGCTCTCGCACGGGTGTCAAACCACCAGCTTCTTTCAGTGCGGCTGCTGCGGCGCGCATCACCTTAAGCCGGGTGGTTGTCCGCCGCAGTGGTGCCTCGTTGACGGCCTGAGTTGTGCTCCATTGCCGGTAGAGAGACCAAGCCTCCGGCACCGCCTTGAACTCCCCGCCAAGCTGTAGCAGCGGGAAGTACAGCGCGTAGTCGGTGCAGTTCTTCACGGTTTCGTCCCAACCACCTGCAGCGAGCAATGACTGCCTTTGAAATGCGAAGGCAGAAGTATTTGGGAACTTCCAGCTAAAAGCTGCCACCCAGGGATCGTCGTAGTGTTCGGCGAGAATCTTCTCCGACTTCACTTTCTGCCCGTCCTTGAAAGTAGCGAAGTCAACCGAGCCATACACCGCCGCCGCACCCGTGCAGACCTTCATCTTCTGCTCCACGTTGTCCGGCATCAACTCGTCATCCGCATCAAGGTAAAACAGCCACTCGCCCCGGCTCAGCCGTGTCAATTGGTTACGCGAGACGTTCTGGCCGCCGTTCGACTGTGTAGCGATCTGGATGCGCCCCCCATAACTGCGGATCACGTCGAGGCTGCCATCGGTGGAGCCGTCATCAAGCACGATGACTTCTTTGTTAGGCCATGTCTGCCCCAGAGCGCTCTCAATGGCCTGTGCTACCCACGGACGAGCGTTATAGACTGGAATGAGGATAGAAACGAGCGGCGTCATGACAAAGCGGCCATCTCAAGACATTTCTGGGCCACATGCTCCCCGATAGCGAGCGAGGCGGTGGCACCAGGGCTGGGCGCGTTGAGGACGTGGAGCGCGTTGTGACCTTCGGCGAACTGAAAATCCTGCACCAGCGTGCCATCCGGCAGCATGGCCTGAGCGCGCACGCCCGCGCCGCCTGGCTCCAGGTCTGATTCGCGGATTTCCGGCACCAGCTTTTGCAGCGCTGCGCAGAACAACCGCCGACTCACGGAGCGCTTCACCTCATCCCAAACCATCTGCTGATGGGTGCGCATGAAGTGCCACAGCCCCCGGTAAGAGAGCGCGTCCACGAGGTCAGCAAGGTTGATCTTCCATTTCGTGTACCCCTCGCGCGCTAGAGCCAGCACCGCGTTAGGTCCGGCCTCAATGCCACCACCGATGAGACGCGTAAAATGCACACCAAGGAACGGAAAGGCCGGGTCAGGCACGGGATAGATCAGATGCTTCACCAGCCTCTGTGCCGCAGGCTTGAGCTGATAGTACTCTCCGCGAAAGGGCAGAATGCGGGTCTCCCGCTGCACCCCGGCAAGCTCCGCCACACGGTCACAGTGCAGACCGGCACAGTTGATGATGAAGTCCGCATGCCAGTCGCCCGCCGTACTGACCACCCGCCAGCCTGAAGCTTCCTCGCGCAGGCTGGTCACGCGCGCCCCGGTCATGACCTCAACATCGGACCTGACCAGCACGCGCTGCATCGCCACGCAGACGCCAGCATAGTCAACAATGCCCTCTTCCGGCACACGCACTGCAGCAACACCTGCCGCATGCGGCTCAATCTCGCTCAACTCATCCTGCGAGAGCCAGCGTAGGTCGCGCAGACCATTCTGCGTGCCACGTTCCAGCAAAGTGTGCAGCCGGGCGATTTCCGCATCATTGGTCGCTACGACGATCTTGCCGCAAATCTCATGCTTCACGCCGTGCTCCTGGCAGAAGGCAGTCATCAAACGAATGCCAGACACCGCGAGCCTGGCCTTGAGCGATCCCGGTTTGTAGTACAACCCCGCGTGCAGCACGCCGCTGTTGTGTGTGCTTTGATGCGCGCCCACCTTTGGCTCTTTCTCCAGCAGCCGGATGCGCGCGCCTGGATGCAGACGGGCCAGTTGCAAGGCGGTGCCCAGGCCCACCAAGCCGCCGCCGATGACAATCACATGTTTCACGCAGCAAGAATTTGATCAAACGCCGCAGTGAGCTGCCGGAACACCACTGGAGCGCTGAATCTCTCCCGCACCGTCTCCAGGCCGCGCCGGGCGATGGCCCTGCGTTCCTCCGGATGCGTCACCAGCCACTCCAGCTTTTGCAGCCATTCGTCCGGCGTGGAGGCCATGAGGCCGTTCACTCCATCCTGAATGAGGCGGGGATTCTCGCCGATGTTCTCGGCGATCACCGCCGCCTCCGCGCTCATGTAGATCATGGCTTTCAGTGTGCCTCGGGAAAGTGCGTCGCCGTTATGAAACAGCGGGAACAGGCCGATGTCGAAGGCCAGAGTCTCCCGCACCATGATCTCCTGGTTGTACTGCGCCAGGTTCGTGCAGCGTACGTTCTCGAAGCGCGGCAGATAAGATGCATCCGCTCCAACCACGCGCAAGTGCAGGTGCGGATGCTTTGCAAACAGAGCCTCCAACGGCTCCAGAATGCGGTAGAGCGCCCCGACATTCTCCGCGCCGCCGACCCAGCCCAGCACGACCTTGGCAGGGTCACGCTGCACCTTGTTCCGCCAGCGTTCAAAGGTTTCGATCTGTGGCGAGTCAGGCACCACCTGCACGCAGGCATTGTGCCGCCGCGCGTAGTCCGCCACATGCTCGTTCTCGCAGATCACAGCATGGGACACGGCCAGGATCGCGTCTAGCACTTTCCATTCTCCCCTCTGAAAGGCTGGTAGCCAGAGACCGTCGTTCATCTCCATGACCACCTTCGGCCGGTTCAGGGCGCACAGCTTTTCATAGAGCGGCAGGTGGGAAATCTTCACCAGATAGACCAGGTCAAAGTCGGCTGCCCGGCGCACGAGTTCCGCCTCATGCCGCTGTTCCCACCGCGCCACATAGGCGCTCAGCGGGCGATGGACCAGCGGCAGCATCAACGGAACCTGGGGCTTGTTTGCCCTATTCAAAAGGCCCACCAGCTTCTCCGATCTACGGCTGAAAAATTCAGCACTCCATGCCGGGCTTTGCTCAAACAACGGGCGGTATTGCACTGCCCGCACCATCGCACTGGGAATCTGCAGGCCGCAGTTCAGGATGATCAAAACGCGCCGTGGATTACCCATGTCGGATATTTTTCAGCAGATTCACCGTCTCCTGCAAAGCCTGCTTGTAGCTGCCTTCAAATTCAAAGCCCAGCGCGCGGAATCGGTCGTTCTTCACGGTGTAGGAGAGCTGGTTCATGATCTGCGCGTCCACCAGTTTGACCTGCGTGTCCGGCACCAGTTTGCGCAGTTCCTCAACCACGTCGTTCACCGTCAGGTTGTCAGTGAGCACGTTGTATATCTGCCCATCGAAGCGGTCCGTCTGTATAATGAACCTCAGCGCCCGCACCGCATCATGCAGGTCGAGGTAGGGCCGCCGCTGGTGCAAGGCGGTGCGCCAGACGGTCAGCGGCTGCCCCAGACACGCCTGCCAGGCGAATTTGTTCACCGCTGTGTGGAAGCGCATCCCAGGCGATACCCCGTAGATGGTGCCGAAGCGGCAGGAAACAAAGCGCAGACCAGTGGACTCACCGAGCTGGGCCAGCAGCCGTTCTGAGCGAATCTTGCTGTCTGCATACGGGCTTTGCGGCTTCAGGTGATCAATCGGGCAAAACTCATCCACCACCTCCTCCTGCACGCCATAGACGCTCGTGGTGGACAGAAACACCAGTCGCGCTCCGGTGGCAGCGCACGCACGTGCCACCCGCTCCGTGCCGTCGTAGTTCACCCTCTCGACCTGATCTTGAATTTCAAAGCTGCCCGCCGCATTCGTAATCGCCGCCAGATGGATGACGACATCCATACCCGCAAAGAGCAACTCCAAATCCGCCGTGCAGACATCCGCCTCCACCAGCCGGAAGGGCACGCCCTCAGGCAGATTGAAAAGCGTGGAATAGCGCTGCGTGGCAAAGTTGTCGAACAGCACAACCTCGGAGAACTCTCCGGGCTGCAACGAATGGATGAGGCGCGAGCCGATGTGACCCAGCGCGCCGGTGATGAGCAGTTTCATAGTAGCTTGGATTTCCAGACAGCTTTGGTTTTCAGCAGCCCTTCTTCAAAGGAGTGACGCGGCTGCCAGCTCGTCAGACTGCGGAATTTGGCAGCGGTGATGCGCACGCGGTCCACCTCAATGCGCTTGCGTTCGTCCGGCCACGGGACGTGCGTCACCGAGCCGCTGCCCATCACGCGCACGATGCCTGCGGCGATGTCGCGCACGGACAGGTGCTCCTCATGCACGGCAAAGAAGGTCTCGCCCACCAGCGCTGGCGTGTGAGCCGCCGTCCACAGCGCCTCCACGGCGTCTTCCACATACAGTACGTTGCGGGTCTGATGCCCTTCGCCAAAGATGCGGATGTCCTCCCCGGCCTGCGCCAGGCTAATGAAGTAGTTGATGAAGCCAAACTCCGCGTACCCCTTGCCGTAGGGGCCGAACAAGTTGGCGAAGCGCAACACCACAGTCTTCAAGTCATGCACGCGGTGGTAGATGCGGTAGTACTTCTCCGCCACACCCTTGTTCGCCGAGTATATCTCCAGCGGCCGCTCACCGTGCGTCTCGTCCACCAGCTCGTCCACCGCCTTGCCGATCACGGTGCTGCTGGAGGTGTAAACCACCACCGCACTGCGGTTCAGCAGCCGGATGTTTTCCAGCAGCTTCAGATTGCCCAGGCAGTTGATCTCCGCATCGAACAGCGGATCCTGGATCGAAAGCGGGTGCGAGGTCTGCGCGGCGCAGTTGAAGATGATGTCCTGCTCCTGCACCGCCTGCGCCAGCAGTGCATCATCCAGCAGACTGCCGCGGATGAAGCGGATGTCCTTCCACACCGGGGCAAGATGGCGCGTGGTGGCCCTGAGCTGAGGCTCCAGTGAGTCCATCACCGTGACCTCCGCTTCGGGCTGGTTCAGGCAGTAGCGGACGAGATTGGAGCCGATGAATCCGGCACCTCCGAGTATCAAGACTTTCATTATCTGTGAGTATGAAGTGAAGTTTGCCCTGAAAATCAAAGCGCGAGTTTCCGACCCGTTTGAGATCCCAGCCACCGAAGTGTCTGCTCCACGCCCTCCCTGAGTTTGATCAGTGGTTCCCAGCCTGTCGCACGCCGCATGCGACCACAGTCAGCCACGAACTCCCGCCATTCGACAGGGGCCAGCGTGGCTTCGTCGTTGACTTTGATTTTGAGACCCAGATCGAAAAGCGTGGCCAGACTGCCTTTGATGATGTGAAAGACCCCCTCGAAGCTGGATTCTTCCTCGCTGCCGATAATGGAGGGAGTGCCATCTGACAGAGCTGGACTCAAAGCCGCCATGCACACCGCCCGCACAACATCGGAGACATGCACAAAGTCACGTCTGCAATGGCGGTTGCCAAACAATGTCACAGCACCGGAGGTCATCGCCAGATGCATGATGCGGTTCAGCAGCATCCGGTTCACCACATCAAGCTTCTGACTCCCCGCCTGCCCGTACACATTGGCGAAACGCAGCGCCACGCTCGGTATGTCGTGCATCCTCGCGTAGTGTTGCAGATAGCGCTCGGCGGTCAGCTTGTGAATGGCAAACAAGGTCAATGGCTGGTCCGGGAAATTTTCATCCACAGGCACCCGGTCGGGGCAGCCCACCAGGTTCACAGAGCTGGCAAAAACGATCTTTGGCCGAAACTCCAGCTCCCGGCAGGTCTCCAGCAGATGCAGCACAGAACCTGCATTGAGCGCCAAGTCCGCCTGAGGGTCATGCCGTGAACCGTGCCGATGCTCGTGTGCGGCCAGATGCACCACGATGTCCGGGCGCGCCTGAAGCAAGGGTTCCCTCCATGCTTCCGCTTTCATCAAATCACACTCCAGCCCAATGATCCTCTGATCGCGACTGGTGAAACCAGATAACGACTCCAGACTCCTTCCCAACGCAAAAACACGGCAGGGAACCTCGCTGAGAAATGAAAGCAGAGCCGTGCCCAAATACCCATTCGCCCCCGTGACGAGGATCGTCCGGTCACGAAGCTGTTCGATAAGCTGGGGGTCCATCACCGTTTTTCCCATCGCTCACATGCCACCGTTTGCCGCCACTCTACGACGGCAGCGGATCGAAACCCGCCCCATCAGATTTAGACGTGCCAGCAGCTTCACCAGCAGCCTTGATCCAGGCAGCCGGAAGAAGTTGGCGATCCAGGCATCAAACCATTTGCCGCGCAGCCGGGCCGGGCGGGTGAAATCAATCGGAGTGCATTGGTGGCAGCACTCGGTACCTTCAAAGTCAGCCTTCAACATCCCCAGCAAATCTTCTTTTTTGAAGAAAACCATGTGCCTGGGGAAGTCGTAGCTGACGCCATACTGGCCGAAAATCCATCCGTCGGCTGAATCACGGATGACTGTGGAGAAAAGCAGCTCCCCACCAGGCTTCAGCTTGGTGGCAATGCTGCGCATGGTCGTGAACGGGTTCACGAGATGCTCCACGACCATGGCCGATACAATCACGTCGAAGTGGTTGTCGGGATAATGAGCGAGCACATCCTCAATGGTCCCGGCCATCACATCGAAACCCATTTCCCGTGAGGCTGCCGCCGAGGTTTCAGAAAGCTCCACACCATGCAGATGCCTCCAGCCCATATCGCGCAACTGCACCAGGCGTTCACCGTTGCCGCTGCCGACTTCGAGCAGCCTGCCGTCAGCGACAAAGTGCGGGACAAGATCCACACACGCACTCCAACGCGAGGATAGTGACAGCGCCGCACCCAGGCGCCCGGCCAGATGCTCCAGAGATGTCTGGCCGCCAAACTGACGATACCCGAGGTAATGAACCAAGTAACCCTGCGCCCAGCCCCGACGAAGCTGCCGGAGCCACGAAATCTGCCGGAGCGTCTCCTTGAAATGGGAAAGCCTTTCCGCAAGCCCGCTCCTCACCGCTGGTGAGGCTGCTGCAGATGCGTTCGTGTGGTAAGGGCCGTAGCTGACTGGATAAAGATCGGCCAACTGCGCCAGGACTGGCCGTGGATTCTGAAACCAAAGCCCACATGCCGTGCAGCGGGATGCAAAGAATTCGCCAGGAACGCCATAGATGTAATCAAGGCAGCGATGAATCACAACAGACTCGCCGCCACCACACCTGGGACACGGAACGTCTTCGAGTGCGATGGTAACCGCGCTATCCATCATGTTTTCCGTCTCCACGCTCATGGCTCGTCCCGTTGAAACAGCAGATTGCACTGATAGTGGAGCCGGTGTGTTTCAGGAAAGTTGTCCATGTTAAAGCGCCGGTCATAAGGAGCCTTGAAAGCCAGGCTGTAGCCGAGCTTCTTCATCAGGCCGCACACCTCGGAAAGATTGAAAAACCAGACAGGGATTGTTGATCCCGGAACATTTCTTTGCGCGCTGGCAAACGTCGGTATTTCCTCCCCAGAGGGAAGGAAGCCGAACATCAAGAATTCAGGCTTGTGTGAGGCTAGCATTTCCAACAGCCCTGGGTAGTCCTCAACAAACTGTAGGACGCCGCTAAGCAGCAGAAGATCAATTTTTCCGAGATCAGGCGGGACTGTGGAACTGAAATGCACGGAGGTATCTGCCGCAGCCAACTTGGCAGCAGCCTGGCAACTGCGTTCATTGTCCACAACCCAGTAGTCGAGAATCAAATCCTGGCCGACACACCGGCGCATGTTGACGTAGGACGCTCCCATGCCACCACCGAAGTCCAATACGCGAAGCCGCTGATGCCACTGATGCAGGAGAGCGACCACCTGAGCGAAGAAGGCGTGATAGGAGGGAATACTCGCAGGAATCCGTCCGTGTTCAGAGCGTAGCGCCTCCCATGCCTGCGAGGTCTGGCGTTCAATGGCGTTAATCCAATAGTCTCCGCTGAATCCCGGCCCACTCTCCTTTACATCACGGTAATGGGAATAAACGCCCTCCCAGATAAATGGATCTCGATAAAGCGGTGTCCAGCGAGGAAACGCAGGCGACTTAAGCGCGCGAAGAAGTTTGCGGAGCATGTGCAGTTAGTTTGTTATGCATTCCAGTCGAACCCGATGTTGGGATCATCGTGGGGGATGCGGACCTCGTCTTCGAGATCATAGGTGCCGGAGGTGACGTAGATAATCTGCATCGGCCCTTCCAGGCAGCGGTAGCCATGCGCCACTCCCGGTGGGAACATGTAGCAGACGGCCTGCTGCGCCTCTCCAGCCAGAAACTCCATCGTCTCGCCAAAAGTCGGCGACTCCGGGCGCGTATCATGCAGTGCCACAGCGATGAGACCGCTGACGACATAGTTCCACTGCGTCTGCCAGCGGTGCGCGTGCCAGGCTTTCAACACGCCCGTGTTCACCAGCGAGTGGCTGAGCTGGCCGAAGCCATTGGCGAAGAAGGGATCGCTAACACGGATGACTTCACGGAAGAAGCCGCGCTCATCAGTGTGCGTTAGGAGGTTCTGGAAGATGACGCCCTGAATCATGGTGTTTGTTTGTGGAATGTGCGTACTAACTCGATCACCTGCGCCTGCTGGACCTCGGTGAGTTCAGGATAAAGCGGCAGGGAAAGAATCTCCCGGGCGGCCCGCTCCGTCTCCGGCAGTGTTCTCTCCGCCGCCAGGCGACCGCGATAAGCAGGCTGCAGATGGACGGGGACAGGATAATGGATGAGCGCACCGATACCGTGCTGCTTCAAGTGTGCCTGCAAGGCATCCCGCTGCTCACTGCGCACGACGTAGAGATGAAAGACATGCGAGCAGCCGTCACGGTGCACCGGCAGCGTGAGCGGCAGACCCGCCAGCGCCGCGTCATACACCGCCGCCAGACCCTGCCGCGCGGCATTGTCGGCGTCCAGATGCGGCAGCTTCACCCGCAGGATGGCAGCCTGCATCTCATCCAGGCGTGAATTCCAACCGGCGAGATGACTGACGTAGCGTTCCGTCCAGCCATACTCGCGCAAGGCACGCACTTTGCCAGCGAGAACAGCATCGTTGGTCACTACGGCACCGCCATCGCCAAGCGCACCGAGATTCTTGGTGGGATAAAAGCTGAAGCAGGCCAGATGACCATGGGTGCCGGTATGGCGTCCATGATATTTCGCCCCGTGGCACTGCGCGCAATCCTCGATGACCTTAAGACCGTGTTTGCGGGCGATTTCGAGCACGGGATCGAGATCAACCGGCTGGCCGTAGATGTGGACGGGAATCACGGCTTTCGTGCGCGGCGTGATGGCAGCCTCCAGGAGCGCTGGATTGAGTGTGAAACAGCCCGGCTCAATGTCCACGAGCACCGCCTTTGCCCCCAGCAACTCAATGGCTGAGACGGTGGCGACTGCGGTGTGCGCCACCGTGATAACCTCATCCTCTGCACCGACCCCGGCTGCCGCTAACGCAAGGTGCAGCGCTTCGGTGCCGCTGCCTACACCGATGCCATGCTCCACGCCGACCCAGGCGGCGAACTCTTTTTCAAAAGCCGCGACTTCCTGGCCGAGGATGAACCAGCCCTTGTCGAGAACACGGTGGAGCGCCGCATCAATCTCCGCCTTGCGCGTTAGATAGCTGGCCTGGGGATTCGCACACAAAATCATGACTGAACCTCCACCTTTGGAATATAGACGATCCACTTCCCACCAGCGGCGGTGAAGTCCGTCTCCTTGGCCTTGATCTCCTCGGCGTGGTTCCAGGCAAAGAGCAGAGCGTAGTCAGGATACTTCGCGGCAAACTCGGAGCGCGGCTTGATCGGGATGTGCGCGCCGGGGCTGAACTTGCCCTGTTTGATCGGCGTGGTGTCGCTGATGAACTCCACGAGATCGGGCGTGATGCCGCAGTAGGTGGTAACGGTGGTACTTTTCGACGTGGCACCGTAGGCGACGATGCGTTTGCCCTCGGCTTTGAGCTTTCGCAGCAACGCCATCAGGTCATCGCGCGATTTTTCCACGTTGCGGCGGAACTGCACATAAGTTTCCGCCTCGGACAGGCCCAGCGATGCTTCTTTTTCCCGTTGCGCGACCACAGCCGCCGAAACCGGCCATGCGCCGCGGTGGGCAACGGTGTAGCGCATGGAGCCGCCGTGTGTGGACTGCGGCTCCACGTCGATGATCTCCATGTCATGCCGCGCAAAGAGATGATCGAGCGAAGTGACGGAGAAATAAAAGGCGTGCTCGTCGTAAATCTGGTCGTATGAGGTCTTCTCGATGATGTCGCCAAGATAGGGGTCTTCAAAGATGAGGACGCCCTTTGGCTTGAGCAGCAATTTGATGCCAGCGACAACCGAGTGCATGGTGGGGATGTGGCACATCACGTTGGCACCGAGAAAGGCATCGGCCTGGCCGTACTCCGCCACAATGCGGCGCGCTAAGTCCTCACCAAAGAATTCGCTGATGGTGTTGATGCCCTTGCCACGGGCGACCTCGGCGACGTTGGCGGACGGCTCCACACCGAGATGACGGATGCCGTTCTTGGCGAAGTGTTGCATCATGATGCCGTCGTTGCTGCCGATCTCGACGACGAAGGGATCGGGGCCGAGATACTTCGCCTTCACGCCCTGCGCCATTTTTTCAAAGTGGGCGGCCATGCGGGTGGAGGTGGAGGAGAAGAAGGCGTAGTTCTCATGGAACATCTTGTCCGGGTCCACCAGTTCAGTGAGTTGGACCATCTTGCACTGGTCGCAGAAGCCGACGGGCAGCTCGTAGAATGGCTCGCTCGCAAACTGATCGGGCGTGAGGAAACCGTTGGCGATGGGCATGCGCCCGAAGGTGATGAACGGTTCGATGGGATTCTGGCAGATGAGGCAGGGTGTCATGGTGGGATCAGAAGGAAAAATCAGAGCTTTTCTGTATGCCAAGGGATCAATGGGGCAAGCCTGCCCGGCGAACTGTAGCCCGAATAGGCGCGGTTCACCAAGCCGGTGCTGTGGACATGCAGCGCCACATTCAAGTGCTTCGGTATCACATACCGCACGCTGGCGATGCTGGCTCCGAGATGCAACTCGTAGGACCGACCCGCCAGGAAGTCAGCGGGAATGACCGCTACGGATGTGTAAGTGCCGCGTGTGACCAGCGGCATCTGCTCGGCGGCGTCGCCGTTGTGCAGGCTTTCGAAGATGAGGCTACCGTCCATGTCACAGAGCTGAAAAAACACATGCAGGCCGCAGACATCCTCCAACACCTCATAGTTGAAACGGACCTCCACCGGCCTGCCAGACACCAGTTCAATGGCGCTAACGCCATCCTGCAGCACATCCACCTCTTTGAGAATAAATGCCGGGTCCGAGGGAATCTTCGCGATTTCGGCGTTCAACTCCACCAAGGACTCTGTCCGCTTTTCTGCGGCAATGTATTGGTTCACGATTTCATCGCTCTGACCAACGCCCTTGATGCAGCCTTTTTCCAGCCAGACCGCACGCTGACAGAGTTGCTGAACGGACTGCATGTTGTGGGAGACAAAGAGAACCGTGCGCCCGGAGCCACAGACCTCTCCCATCTTGCCGAGGCACTTGCGCTGAAAAGCAGCGTCGCCAACAGCAAGCACCTCGTCCACAACAAGAATTTCCGGCTCTAAATGCGCGGCCACTGCGAAGGCCAGGCGCACATACATGCCGCTGCTGTAGCGCTTAACAGGGGTGTCGAGAAACCTTTCCACCTCGGCAAAGGCGACGATCTCGTCAAACTTCGCGCTTATTTCCACCTTGGTCATGCCGAGGATGGCCCCGTTGAGGTAGATGTTCTCACGCCCCGTCAGTTCAGGGTGGAAACCAGTGCCGACCTCCAACAGCGAAGCCACGCGGCCCTCCAGAGTGATGCGCCCAGTGGTAGGCTCGGTAATGCGGCTGAGCACCTTCAGCAACGTGGACTTGCCCGCGCCGTTGCGTCCAATGATGCCGACCACCTCGCCCTGCTTCACCTCGAAGGACACGTCTTTCAGCGCCCAGAAGTCCTCGTCACTGCTTGTGGCTTGCGAGTTGCCAGCGGATGGCCTGAGAAGGCGCTTCGCCTGGCGGGCTATGACGTCGCGTAGGGCAGTGTAGCTCTCGCGCTTCTCGTGATGGAGCCGGTAGCGTTTGCCGAGGTTTTCGACCTTGATGGCGGTGTCAGACATGCTGGCGATTCAAGGAGATGGGGTGATGCACATTTTCGAGAGTCCGCGCAGGACGCTGAGGCCCTTGATGCCGATGGGCACGGCGAGGATCAGCAAGTTTAGCGACATCATCTCCAGGACGGTATGCGGGCGCATGACGATGAAGGCGATCACCAGCGTGGTGAGGACGGGGTTCAGCCAGACCAGGGAGAGCCAGCCGCGTGCCGTATTCAGCCACCAGAGGATGGCAGAAAGAATACCCAGACTGTGGACCAGTAGAGTGAGCGTTACCAGGGGTGTGAGATGCTGATACTGCCGCCCCAGCAGCCAGACCACCCAATCCGCCGCCAGCCAGCCGCCGAGGATAATGAGGCCAGACAGAAGCAGGTAGCCAGACAACGCACCGACCATTCGCGGTAGCAGGGTCTCCCGCGTTAGGTGGTGTGTCAGGCACGGTATGACGATCTGGTAAAACAGCGCGCCAACCGGCGCGAAGAAGGCCGCCAGCCGGATCAAGGCGCTGTAGTCTGCCAGCACTAGCGCGCCCGCCGACCAACCCAGCAGCCACACCCCGGTCACGCCCTGTAAGTAGATGAAAAAAGCCAGCGACCACAAAGCGAGCGCTTGGCTTATGAGCTGGCGCTGAAGCTCCGGGCAAGCTGCCCCATGTCCCTGTCGCAGATCCCCAATATGACGCATGAGGAGCCACTGCTGGAGTGCCGATGAGAGCACTACCATTAGCGTAGCCGCTAACGCATTGATCCGTGCCAGACCCAGTCCGAGCACCAGCACCAAACGTGCGATGGCGGAACCTGCGTCCACGCGCAGGAAGGTTTGAAAGCGATCCGGTAGCTTCAAAACCGCCCCCCAGATGCTGGAGGTCATCAGCGCTGGCACAGCCAGTAGATTTGCCAGCAGCAGACTGACAGCAAGCCACAGCGGCGCGCCATTGCGCAGCAGCAACCACGCGGGCACTGGCAGCGCAAAAAGCGCCGCCGCCAGACCGATCCGCCAGCGCAGCCCCATGGCAGAACGCACCACACGCCGCAAGGCTGCCGAATCGTGGCGCACCGGCCCGCCTGCCGACTGGATGCCAAGCCCTGTGCCACCTTCCGAGAGGGAGAGAAACACCGCTGTCACCGAGTTTGCCAGCGTGAATCAGGCTAATTCCTGCCTGGGCATCCATTGCACAAGAAGCAGGCCAGTCGCCATGCTTGCCATCTGGATAAGCACCTGCACTGCGGACAGGGAGCCAAACCAGCGCAGCCAGGCTGCACTGGGCATGATGACGAAGTGATGTCGCGGCACTACGGATGGGTGGCTCAAATAACATCGGCGAAGGTGCGCTCCGTGCGCCGGAAATACCAGACACCTACGCCTAGCAGTACCAGGCTGAGGCCAGTAGAGATCAGAAACGAGGGCAGGTGGATGGGCGCGGTGCCGCAGATGGCCCAACGGAAGCCATCAATCACACCGACCATCGGATTCAGCGAATACACCATCTGCCAGCCGGAGCCGAATTTTTCCCCGATCACTGAACTGGGGAAACCCACGGGCGAAAGGAACAGGCCAAACTGCACGATGAAGGGCACGATGTAGCGGAAGTCACGAAACTTGACATTCAAGGCCGTGACCAGCAGACCAGGCCCCAAGGCGGTCAGCAGAGCCAGCAGGATGAAGGCCGGTAGTGTCACCAATCGCCAACTGGGCCACCAGCCAAACCAGAGCATGAAAAGTGGCAGCAGCCCCAGGCAGATGAGGCAGTCCACCAGCGCCACGATGACGGCACTGGCGGGCAGGATAAGACGCGGGAAGTAGATTTTAGAGATGAGGTTCGAGTTCCCGATCAGGCTCTGGCTGGACTCGCTGAGGGCACCGGCAAAGAACATCCACGGGATGTTCGCTGCCAGCACCAGGATGGCATAGGGCACGTCGCCCTCTGATTTCATCCCGGCGACGCGCTCAAAGGCGAAGACAAAGATGATCGTGGTCAGCAGCGGCCGCAGTACAGCCCAGATGATGCCGATGGCAGTCTGCTTATAGCGCACCAGCACATCCCGCCAGGCCAAGAAGCCGAACAGCTCGCGGAAGCGCCACAGGTCATGCCAGTAGTGCGCCTCGGTACGGCCAGCTTCGATGATGGTTTGGGACATGGTTTACTGTGGGTGGGAGGTCACGGCCCGGCACCATGCCTGATTGTCGAGATACCAGGCCACGGTCTCACGGATACCTGTCTCAAAGGTGTGCGCGGGGGTCCAGCCAAGCTCGCGCTGAATCTTTGCGGCGTCTATGGCATAACGCCGATCATGCCCCGGCCTGTCGGTGACGAAGGTGATAAGGGAGCGTGAGTCGCCGCCCAATTCAGGTTTGAACTCATCAATCAAATCGCAGATGAGCTGGACGAGGTGTAGATTCGCCTTCTCGTTGTGACCCCCGATGTTGTAAGTATCACCAACAGCACCTTTGGTTAGCACGGTCCACAACGCCTCGCAGTGGTCGCCCACGAATAACCAGTCCCGCACGTTCATGCCATCGCCATAAACCGGGATAGCCTTGCGGGCGAGGATGCTTTGGATCGCCACGGGGATGAGTTTCTCAGGGAACTGGCAGGGGCCGTAATTGTTCGAGCAGTTCGTGATGACTGCGGGCAGTCCATAAGTGTGATGGTAGGCACGGACGAGCATGTCACTCGCCGCCTTGCTGGCGGAGTAGGGCGAGCTTGGTGCATACGGAGTAGCTTCCGTGAAGTAACCCGAAGCGCCGAGAGAGCCATAAACCTCGTCCGTCGAGACATGCAGAAATTTCGGATTTCGGATTTCGGATTTCGCTTCAAGCCAGGTAGCGCGACATGCCTCAAGAAGATGAAAGGTGCCAGTGATGTTCGTGTGAATGAAATCTCCCGGACCGCTGATGCTGCGGTCCACATGCGACTCGGCTGCCAGATGCAAGACATAGGAGATGCCATGCTGGTGGACAACGCGGTATACATCTTCTTTGTCCCGCAGGTCCGTCTTTTCAAAGATGTAGCGCGGGTCTGACTCGACTCCCGCAAGGTTCTCCAGGTGCCCGGCATAGGTCAGGCAGTCGAGATTGACCAACTTGACGACCTCTGACCTATCAAGGATGAGCCTGATGAGGTTGGAGCCAATGAAGCCAGCGCCGCCTGTTACGAGGAGATTCATGTCTAGTGACTCAGAGGTCTTTGATGCCGACGCGACGCGCCTCAGCGGCGACAGTGCGGAGGTAGTCGCGATACTCACAGTTGGGCATGCGGAGGATGAGTGCCTCGAACCTACTCAGAGAAAGGAATCCACTCCACAGCGCCGCCTCCTCTGGGCAGCCGATCTTGATGCCCTGGCGCTTCTCGATGGTCTGCACATAGCTGGATGCCTCGTGCAGGCTGCTGCTGGTGCCTGCGTCCAGCCAGGCAAAGCCACGGCTGAGGCGGAAGACACGCAGCTCGCCGCGCCGCAGGTACTCCTTGTTCACATCGGTGATCTCCAGTTCACCGCGCGGTGAGGGCTGCATGTTGCGAGCGATTCCAACGACCTGGTTGTCATAAATGTACACGCCTGGCACAGCGAAGTTGCTGCGCGGTTCCTTCGGTTTTTCCTCCAGGGAAACGGCACGCCCTTCGGCATCGAACTCGACCACGCCGTAGCGCTCCGGGTCATTGACGTGATAGGCGAAGACGGTGGCCCCGCCTTTGAACTCCGAGAAAGCACGCGGGAAGGCATCGCCGCCGAAGAAAATGTTATCGCCTAGGATGAGCGTAACTGGATCAGAGCCGATAAAAGTCTCCGCTATCAGGAATGCCTGGGCAATGCCCTCGGGCTTCGGCTGCTCACGGTACTCGATGCTCAACCCCCACGCAGTGCCATCGCCCAAGAGCTGGCGGAAGCGCGGCAAATCCTGTGGCGTGGAGATGAGGCAGAACTCACGGATGCCGGAAGCGATCAACACCGTCAGCGGGTAGTACACCATCGGTTTGTCATAAACCGGCTGGAGCTGTTTTGAGGCCACCTGGGTGAGCGGATACAACCGCGAACCTGCGCCACCCGCGAGAATGATTCCTTTCATATTAACGTGTCACCATCCAGTCCCCCAGCACGAGCACATCCATCTTAGTGCGCAGGAAACAATCCAGTGCCTCCTGCGGCTTGCAGACGACGGGTTCATTCTCGTTAAAGCTGGTATTCAACACCATCGGCACACCAGTGAGCGCACGGAAGGCCTCTATCAGGCGGTGGTAGCGCGGGTTGGTTTGTTCATGGACGGTTTGCAGGCGCCCGGAGCCGTCCACATGCGTGGTGGCAGGGATGAGCGGACGCTTTTCTTCACGCACTTGGAAGACCTGCATCATGAAGGGCACGTCGTCGTCCTGCTCGAACCATTCGCTCACATGCTCGCGCAAGATGCTGGGGGCAAAGGGGCGGAAGGACTCGCGCCGCTTGATCTTGAGATTCAGGATGTCCTTCATGTCGGCACGGCGCGGATCGCCTAGGATGGAGCGGTTTCCCAGCGCGCGCGGCCCCCACTCCATGCGGCCCTGGAACCAGCCGATGACTTTGCCTTCCGTGATCGCAGTGGCGGTGGCCTGACAAAGCGCGTCTTCATCGTCGAAGCGGCGCACCGTGCAGCCCTCTGCCTGGATGTCGGCGGCTCGAGTTTCGAGCAGCGTTTTGATCTCCGCCTCTGCCGCTTGTGGGCCGACGTAGGCGTGGCTCATCTCCGCGCGCCGGAGGCCGAGCTTTTGCGCCACGACGCAGGCTGTACCGATGGCACCGCCGGCATCCCCTGCAGCGGCTGGGAGGTACATTTTTTTGAAGGGGGATTTCAGATAAACCTTGCCGTTTGCCACTGAGTTCATGGCGCAGCCGCCGGACAGCGCGAGGTTGTCGCAGCGATACTTTGCGTGCAGGGCATTGAGCATGGCGTAAAACGCCTCCTCGTACATGGCCTGGGCGCTGCGGGCGATGTCGCGGTGCTTTTGCTCCAAAGCCTGTCCCTTGGCGCGTTCGGGGCCTAGCAGTGCTTCCAGCGCCTCCTTGTGGTACAGCGTGCCGACTTCCGGGCAGCACTCATCCCAGGTGTAATGCACGTCGTCGGTGTGGTGGCGGAAGTACTTCAAATTCAGCCGGAAGGTGCCGTCGCCCCGCACCTTCACAATGTCGCGCATCTGCTCCAGGTACTTTGGCTCCCCATACGGTGCCAGGCCCATGACCTTGTATTCGTCACCGTAATAGGGGAAGCCGATGAACTGGGTGATAACGGTGTAAAAGATGCCTAGTGAGTGCGGGAAATAAACACGCCCGTCTATGTGGATGTCATTCCCCTGCCCCATGCCCCAGGCGCTGCTGGCGAAGTCGCCAAAACCATCTACCGAGAGGCACACCGCCTCGTTGAAGTCCGAGACCAAGAACCCTGATGCCAAGTGCGCCAAGTGATGCTCCACATGATGCACATGCGCGCGCACTGCGGCATCGGGGAAGGCACGCTGCACTGCATCCTCAAAGGAACCCGCGCGGCGGATGTTGCCCATGCGGTTGAGGATCAGCCGCAGGCTGGGGCGCTTGCGCAGGACATAGAGCGCGCGGCGCAGGTTGTTGACCTTCGGGTCGCGGTTGATGGCGATGTGGTCCACGTCACTGAGCTTTAGGCCCGCGTCCGCCAAGCACCACCGCATCGCCTCCGTGGGCAGACCGGACCAGTGCTTGATGCGGCGGAAGCGCTCCTCCTCAGCAGCGGCGACGAGTTTGCCGTCCTTTAGCAGGGCGGCGGCGGAGTCGCCATGATAGGCGTTGAGACCGAGGACGATCATGGGTCAAAAAGTTGTGGGCAAGCTGCCGCCCTTGGTCGCAGCGGTAGGCGCGCCATAATTCTTGTCAGCGGTGGTTGTGTCTGCCTTTTCAGGGGAAAAGCGGCGGAGAGTAGCACGCTCATTATCAAGGCAAAGCACAAAGTCAGGTGTCAATCTTACCGTTTGACAAGGCCGACCTGGGCGGCGCTTCACCGCGTCTAACTCCGTCTTTTTTAGTGACCCTGGCGCTCCTATGCGCTACCTCCTTGCTCGTCCCCCCGTCCATCTGCCTCATGCGTCTCCTCTGCCCTTTGCTCGTGCTCCTTCTTTGTGGCCTCTGCCCGGCGCAGACGCCGACTGCTGCCCCCACCCCGCCTGCCGAATTGAAGGAGCACACCAGCACGCTTGGTCGGCGCTTTGTCGCCATTCCTGGCTCAATGGCCCTCTTTGCCGTGCATGAGACCAGTGTGGCCGACTGGCAGACCTTTCTGGCGGAAAGCAAGTATGAGTGGAGCTACCTCCCGCACTTCGAGCAAGGCCAGGATCATCCCGCTGTCGGCATCACGCTCCAGGATGCGCAGACATTCTGCGCCTGGCTCACAGAAAAGGAGCGTGCCGCGCAGCAGATTAACTCCGCCCAGTCCTACCGCGTGCCCACCCAGGCGGAGTGGGACGCTGCCGTGGGGCTGCTGCGCATGCGCAAGCCGGATACGACCGTGGACGATAAATTCGCCGACGAACGCACCTTCCCCTGGGGTCTGCAATGGCCGCCACCACCAAAGACCGCCAACCTGGCAGACCAGGAGATCCCCGGCCATGAGGACGGTTTTCCCTTCACCGCGCCAGTGGGCAGCTTCAAGCCAAGTGCGGAAGGGCTATACGATCTGTCCGGTAATGTCTGGGAGTGGTGCTGGGATCCAGATATCCGCGCAGAGCAGACCGGCGTACTGCGTGGCGGCTCCTGGGCTTACTTCCGCCCAGAGTGTCTCGCCTCCGCCTACCGTTACGCGGTGCCGGCAGACCTACGTATGTCCACCGTCGGCTTCCGTTGTGTGTTTGAGGACAGGCAGCGCACTGCCGCCATGCTTGCCTCCGCAGAGTCGGAGAAGGAAAAAATCCGCGCTGAGCGCCGCATCGAAATGATGGGCGCGTCCGTGGACAAAGCGGAAATCGAGGCCATGCGCAAAAAATTCGCTACCAGTGGCGAGGCCGTCTCCAACCTGCCTGATCCCGCCAAACTCCTACCCGCCACTTCAGGCAAGCCCTTTCAAAATATCCTCGGCATGGAATTCATGCCCACCACCATCGGCGCTGGCGGACTACTCGTCGGCAGAACCGAAGTGCGCGTGCAGGACTACGAAGCATGGCTGAAGGACAGCGGCCGCTCCTGGCCCCAAAAGCCTCCCTTTCTCCTCGGCGGCGCGCACCCCGCTGCCGGTCTGACCTGGGACGACGCTGGTGCCTTCTGCGAGTGGCTCACGGAAAAAGACCGCGCCGCCAAACTCATCCCTCCCACCGCCAGCTACCGCTTACCTACCGACATAGAGTGGAGCCACCTCGCCAGCCTGACCGACGAGCCAGGGGCCGATCCCGAAAAACGCAGTGGCGCGAACAAAACCCACTTCCCCTGGTCCGCCGGTGGCTCCTTTCCCCCGCCTTCAATGACCGTGAATCTCGACGCCACCCGCATCCCTGGCTATAGCGACAGTTTTTCCTACACCGCCCCCGTCATGTCAGAGCCGCCTGGCAGCGGCGGTATCCAGGGGCTGGGCGGCAACGTGGCCGAGTGGTGCGCCGACCCCTGGCCCCCCGCCGCAGCGGAGCGTGTGATCCGTGGCGGTTCCTGGCTGACCTTTGAGAAAGACCAGCTCCTCACCTCCGCACGGCGTCATGCTGCACGCGACAGCACAAGCGCTGACGTCGGCTTCCGTTGCATTCTTGAGCTGTCCGCAGCCCCCTGATTCACCATGTCCGCGCCGCTTGGCACCCCGCCCGCTGCAACCCAGGCCCCGCCCCTGCGCCTGCGTTTCACTCGTCGGCTCATCACCATCTTCCTGCTCGCCCTACTAGCCTCGTTCACCATCGGGCCGTTATTGCAGCGCACACGCTCCTACTTGGCCCGTCGCTGCACCGACCAAGCTGCGGCCCACATCGCCCGTGCCGACTGGGGGGCGGCCGTTCAGGCTCTCTACCAGGCCAGCCAGTGGCAGCCCGGCCACCCCCGCCTGCTGCGCGTTCAGGCAGACTTTCTCATCGGTACGGACAGCGACCCCGCCAACCTCCTGCACACCTTACGCCAGCTTGATGCCATAGGCCAGGCCAGCGCAGAGGATCACGCCCGCATGGGCCACCTCCTCATCCGTCAGGGCGAGGCCGCCGCCGCGCGCGCCGTTTATGAGAATATCCCCGCACCCGGTCAGGCCACCCGCCTTGCGCAGGAGTTGCTGGCCAATCTCCTCCGCCAGGAGGGGCGCATCATCGAGGCACGCCAGGTCATGCGGCGCGCCCTTTCCCAGGCTCCTGATGACCCTGACTGCCGCCTCCGCCTAGCCTATTTGGAATACGAGACCACCGCCTACAGCGAGATGCACCAGCGCGCGCGTGCCATCATCTGGCAGGCCGCGCGCAGCACTCAGAATTTGAAAAGCATGTTTTCCGCCATTCACTTTCTGGCCCTCGACCCCCAACTCACCCTCAGTGAAGCGTATGAGCTTCTAGATATCCTCCAGCAGCAGCCCACCTTCCCGGCCCACGTCCGCTACCGTATCCTCTCCGCTCTCCTACGCCTACGCCCAGAGAACCGTGCCCAAGTCATTGCCGCCGAGACCGCACGCCTCCAGGGCGGTAGCATCGAAGCCCTCCTCCCCTGCCTAGAATGGCTGTTGCGCGAACGCGAAGGCGCGCGTGTCCTCCAACTCCTGCCGGGCGATCTTTTCAGAAAGTCCCCTGCACTCCTTAACGCTGCCCTACAGGCCAGGGAAATCCTCGAACGCTGGGTCGAAATGGAGGCTCTCCTTGCCCGCCCCGCCGGACTGCCTGCCACCCCCGCCTTCATCAATCTCTGGCGTGCCCGTGCCGCCCGTCACCAGACCTCGGCAGACAGCGCCCGCATCAGTCAGTTGCTAGCCACCGCGTTTGATGCCGCTGGGCAGGGTCAAGACTCCACCACCGCCATCCAGGTCGCCAGAGAGGCCGAGGCGGCTGGGCTTTGGGAGATCGCCATCCAATTTTACGAAGGCCTCGCTAAAGCACTGCCCAGCTCTCGCGTGCAGATGCTGGAAAAAGTCCTCGAAATCTCCCAGCGCAACCACAACACCATCGCCGTGCTCGACAGCGCACGCCGCATCGCCGCCTTACAGCCCAACAACCGCCGCCTACTGCACCGCGTCATCTATCTCCATATCCTCTCTGGGCAGGACATCGAATTGGGACTGGAGCAGGTGCGTCGGCTGCCTCCCGTGCAGGATGCTGAGGGCACTACCGTGCTGCGCCTGTTCCAGGCTCTATGCGCTTATCGCCTGGGTGATTTCGCCACTATGCGCCTCCACCTTGCCACGTTCACGGACACCTCCACGCTCACCCCCGGCCAACGCGCTGTCCACGCCGGGCTGCTCTCCCTCACCGGTCAGGTAGGCCCCGCCTACCGGGTCGCCGAAAAAATTCCCAAAACCCTGCTGCTGCCCGAAGAACTGCGCTTTCTGAAACGGGCACTTTGATTCTCTCGACTAACTAAATCTGAGTTACGCAGCGCGAGCGAGGGTGAAGCCGAGGTAGGCGTCTTGTTTTTGACGGGCTTTGAGTCGTCGTGCGTTGGCTTGAGGGGTGGGCTTGAAGGCTTCCTTCTCATCGTAGCTGGCCTCCCCGTGCCAAGATTCAGGCTCCCTGCGCCATCGTTTGGACGTTCTGCGCAGTGGTTTGGACGTTCCGCGTGTTGATTTGGACATGCTGCGCTCTGGTTTGCGTGCTCTGCCAGACTGTTGAAAGGTCTGGGCAGTGGTTTGGGCAACCCGCACATTGATTTGAACTCTCCGCGCGCTGATTTGGCCATTCTGCGCTTTGATTTAGACGAGCCTGTCAGAAAGTTTGTGTGGAGGGTCAAACCCGTGGACAGGAACAGATGAGAAGAATCCCATGAAAGGTTCAATTCTTTAGGTGCCTATGTCTGAAACAGAAAAATCGTGGAAGTCATCCGTACCGAGGTGAAAAAGATTTCAGGCGCAGGCCATCGACTCCTCTGGTCAGGCAATCAAGGTTTGAAGAGGCGGTAGAACTGGCGAGGGCGGCTGGCGATGGGATCGTCATACGTGCCAGGGGCAGTGATGACGCTGCCGAGGTTCGTCCAGCCCACGAGGTCGTCGGAGGTTTGCAGGCGGTAGCCCGCCGATTCGGCGTTCCACGTTAGGCGCATCGCTGTCCCGGCGGGCTCAATACGCAATTCGGGGGGACGACCGAAAAGGACGGTAACTTCCTGGATCCAATCAAAATTAGAAGCCAATGATAAAAGTGGTGCAAGGGTAATGGCAGAAGTCGCAGGAGTAGTGCCATTAGTGATCGTCCCACACAGTTGATTCTGAGAATTAAATAATCCGCCACCGGAGTCTCCAGGAGTAGCATTAAAAATCAGTGGGACGCTCGAAGTGGTAGAAAATCGAGTCTTAATTCTCGTGCCATTTTCAATAGCATTTACTGGTGCATATCCCCCAAGGATTTCCCCGCTAGGTGTAAGTAGTCCGGAACCACCAGATTTTCCGATTCCTGGATGCCCGAATCCTACCAGCTTCAATATGTCTCCCACTGCCGGAGTTATTGTCGCAATACTGGTTGGCTTCGCACTAGGTAAATCACTTTCTAAAATTAGAATGGCCAAATCCGTGCCAATATCGGGGCTGGTGCGGGTTGGATGTCTGATTAATTGAGACACTTTTACGGTAGCACCAGGGCTGTTTAAATAGTTTGTTCCTGAGCCAACAATATACTCGTGAGTATCAAGGTTCCAAAATGCTCCGTTTTCTTCAGTCTCATGGGCGGCCACTAGAACGCAGCGAGAATTATTGATAACAACCCCGGATCCCCCAAATGCTCCATTGACCTTAATATAAACCACAGTGCCATTAAACGACGATCCAAGGTCGAGATGCTGCTGACGAGTGACCGGGTTATTGTAATTGGCTGCGGTCATCAGCCCGCCCTTGCTTTGACTTGTCATCCCGAGGACGATGGCAAGGACGGCTGCGCAGACCTTAGCCATGAGAGAGTTTGATCTACTGCCTCCCCAGGCGGAGGCGGCCTGCGTGGTGGCGAAGGTGAGGTGGTGGAGCTGCTTCATCATTCGTGCCGTTCGGCATCTGTCCCTTTATATGCTTTACACGATAGGCTTCCATCAGGCGCTCCGCATCCTAAAAAGTGGTGCCATTCTTCTCTGTCTCTTTGTAGGCTTTGTCCCTTTATAGGCTTTCAAGCTCGGCGACTTCCTCCGGCCACAGCGCCAACGCCTTCTGCTGGTCACGCAGGCGCGGGATGGACCGCGCTGCTGCTCTCTGTGCCGCTGCGCTATGCGGCGCACATCGGCCAATGGGAGCCTCGCACGCGGCGTGGTTGCCTGGATTTGAGCCGACGGGCGCTACATCTCCATGAGACAGCATCCGCTTGATTCTTCGGGCCATCACCACAAAACATCAACTCGCCCCGCCTCACCACTTTCGAGCTTCTCCCCGCGTAAGTTCAAGCCTTGCCCCTCATGCAGCTCTGTTTATGGGATGTCTGTGTAGCACGGTCATAGCACCGTGCAAGAATACGTAACCGTGTCTTGGGCGCGTTGACTGTGGGCTGTTTCAGAAATGGCGGGCTGCACCAGGAGAAAATCAATCCTGCAATATCCTGAAAGCCTGTTAATCTCCGAATCCGTCCCGAATCCCCCTGTCCCTGTAATGCTCAAAACTGTCGCCATCGTAGGCCGCCCGAATGTGGGCAAGTCCGCCCTTTTCAACCGCCTCGCAGGCATGAACATCTCCATCGTCCATGACCTTGAGGGGGTGACTCGTGACCGCATCACGGCGGAGTGCCGCCGCGGGCCGCAGGTGTTTCAGATCATGGACACGGGCGGGATCGGCGCGGACACCGGGGACGTGCTGACCGAGCAGGTGCAGGTGGAGGCAGCCATCGCGCTGGATGTGGCGGACCTGCTGCTCTTTGTGGTGGATGTCATGGCGGGCATCACGCCGATTGACCAGACGCTGGCCACCGTGCTGCGGCGGACGCAGAAGCCGGTCATCCTGGTCATGAACAAGGCCGACTCGGAGAAGCGCCGCATGGGCTCCGCCGAGTTCGCAAAGATGGGCTTCTCCGACTCTGTAGAGGTCAGCGCGGTGCATGGTCATGGCATCGGCGAGCTGGTGGACACCATCGCCGAGCGGCTGGAACTGACGGAGGAGACCGAACTGAGCGAGGAGGCCCGCGCGGAGAAGCACGCCGCGCGCCCGCTGAAGCTCGCCATCGTCGGGCGTCCAAACGCGGGCAAGTCATCCCTGGTAAACGCCATCATCGGCCAAGAGCGCGCCATCGTCAGTGACGTGCCCGGCACCACGCGGGACAGCCTCGACATCCACTGCACTTTCAATGGCAAGCGCTACCAGCTCATTGACACCGCCGGCATCCGCAAGCAGTCAAAGGTGGACGACGCGGTGGAGATATTCAGCGTCCAGCGCAGCTACCAGGCGGTGAAGCGCGCCGACCTGTGCCTGCTGATCATTGACTGCGCGGATGGCGCGAAGATGCAGGACCGCAAGATCGCCCAACTGATCCTGGAGGAGCGGAAGCCCTGCATCCTGGTGATGAACAAGTTCGACCTGTATCATCCCAGCGCGAAGCAGAAGGACCGCATCGAGGAGCTGACCGAAAAGATGCGGCAGGAGTTCTTCTTCCTGAACTACGCGCCGCTGGTGGCCACCTCGGCGAAGAACAAGGACAACATCGGCAAGCTGTTCGTGCAGATCGAGGCGGTGCGGAAGGGATCTCAGAGCCGCATCGGCACCGGCGTGCTGAACCGGCTGCTGCGGGACGCGATGGAGAACACGCCGGGGCCGCTGGGCCGCAGCCCGCTGTCCTTCAAGCTGCTGTATGCCACGCAGGTCAACGAGGCGGAGGACTTCGCCGTCCCGGTGCCGCACTTTGTGCTCTTTGCCAACCGCGCCGCGAAGATGACGGAGGGCTACCTGCGCTTTCTGGAAACCGTGATCCGTAAGGAATGGCCCGCGCCCGGCGTCCCCTTTCGCATGAGCGTGCGCGGAAAGCAGCCGAAGGTGAGGAAGCGCTAGCACACGCTTGTTTGGCGCGTTGATTGCAGTTCACAACCTCCCACGCCGCAATGCCCTCCGCTCTCGCCCTTTTCGCCCATCCTGATGACATCGAATTCGTCGCCGCCGGCACGCTGCTGCGGCTGCAGGAGCGCGGCTGGGACATCCACTACATGAACCTGTGCAGCGGCAATGGTGGCTCTGTGCAGATGGACGGCCCCACGACCGCGCTCACACGGCTGGCGGAGGCGCAGACGGCGGCGCGCCTGCTCGGCGCGGTGTTTTACCCGCCGGTCTGCGATGACCTGGAGCTGATCTACAGCGTGCCGTTGCTGCGCAAAATCGCCGCTGTGGTGCGGGAGGCGCGCCCCGGCATCGTGCTGACCCATTCGCCGGCAGACTACATGGAGGACCACCAGAACGCGCAGCGCCTGGCGGTGACGGCGGCTTTTGCCCACGGCATTCCGAACTTCCAGTGCGATCCGCCGCTCGACGCCTATTTTCATGACGTGACGGTTTACCACGCCATGCCGCACGGGCTGTGCGATCCGCTGCGCAGGCGCATCCACGCCGGATCTTATGTGGACACCACGCCGGTCCATGCCCGCAAGCGCGAGGCGCTGGCCGCGCATGTCAGCCAGAAACACTGGCTGGATGTCAGCCAGGGGATGGACAGTTACCTCATCGCCATGGACGCGGCCTCGCGCAGGGTCGGCGCGCTGTCTGGGCGCTTCGAGCACGCGGAGGGCTGGCGGCGGCACCTGCACCTGGGCTTCAGTGCGGCGCCCGTGGATCCGCTGAAAGAGGCGCTCGGGGACGACTGTCTGATCAATGACGCCTACGAGGAGCGGCTCGCACTGTAGTCTCGGCTTCAGCCGGTCATGCGTGCCGTTTTTTCCTTTGCAAGGCTTTACCCCAGCCCCTATAAACTGGCCCTCCGCTGGGTTGCCCGCGCGCCTCCCTCCAAGCACACCAAACCCTCCACCATCATGGGCCACATCTACAACAACATCGTCGAAACCGTGGGCAAGACCCCGCTGGTCAAATTGAACAAGGTCACCGAGGGGCTGAACGCCACCATCGCTCTCAAGTGCGAGTTCTTTAACCCACTGGGCAGCGTGAAGGACCGCATCGGCATGGCGATGATCGAGGACGCTGAAAAGCGCGGCGTGCTGACGAAGGAAACCGTGATCGTCGAACCCACCAGCGGCAACACGGGCATCGCGCTCGCCTTTGTCGCCGCCGCCAAGGGCTACAAGCTCATCCTGACCATGCCGGAGACGATGAGTACGGAGCGCCGCACATTGCTGGCCCTGCTGGGCGCGGAGTTGTTGCTGACCCCCGGCCCGCAGGGCATGAAGGGCGCGATCGCCAAGGCGGAGGAGATTTTGAAGGCCACGCCGAACGCCTGGATGCCCCAGCAGTTCGAAAATCCCGCCAATCCCGCCATCCACATGCAGACCACCGCCGAGGAAATCTGGGCGGACACGGACGGCGCGGTGGACATCCTCGTCGCCTCCGTAGGCACGGGCGGCACCATCACCGGCTGCGTCGAGGTGATCAAAGGCCGCAAGCCCAGCTTCCAGGCCATCGCCGTCGAGCCGGAGGCATCTCCGGTCATCAACCAAACGCTGGCAGGAGAGCCCGTGCAGCCCGGCCCGCACAAGATTCAGGGCACCGGTGCCGGTTTCGTGCCCAAGAACCTCCACCTCAAGGACGCTTCTGGAAACGCCCAGATCGTCGAATGCCTGAAAGTGAGCAACGACGACGCTTTTGTCATGGCGCGCCGCCTTGCCAAGGAGGAGGGGCTGCTCGTCGGCATCAGCACTGGTGCCAACGTGGTGGCCGCCATCCGCGTGGCCCAGCGCCCAGAGAATGCAGGCAAGCTCATCGTCACCATCGCCTGCTCCACTGGTGAGCGCTACCTCTCCACCGCGCTGGCCGATGAGGCGCGCGCGCAAGTGGGTGCCTGATTTCGCACCCCCTACCCAACCCCGATTATGCCACAAAGCCCCGCCGCCGCCCCACTCCCGCCCGTTCCAGATTCTGCCCCAGCTTGGGAGCAGTATCTGGAAAAGAACTTCAATAAACTGCTCCTGCTCTGTGCTGCCATCGTGCTCGGTCTTCTGCTCTACGGGATCACACAATACAGCAGCCATGCGCGCGCTGTTGAGGCGGGTGGAGCCTTCGCCGCAGCGAAGACCGTGGAAGACTGTGACCTCGTGATTCAGAAATACTCAGGCACCCTGGCCGCAGGCAACGCCCTCCTGCTGAAGGCTGACCTGCTGTGGGAGCAGAACAAAAAGGACACCTCCGTCTCCGCGCTGCGCGACTTCGTCAAATCCTACGACGACCATCCCTTCCTGCCGCAAACGCTTCTGGCGCTTGCTTCAAAGCTGGAAGCGCTGGGCGAGCGTGCAGAGGCGAAACCGCTCTACGAACGCCTCGTCAGTGAGTTCGCCACCACCGATGCCGCCCCCCTCGCACAACTGCGCCTCGGCGATGTGCTCTGGGCCGAGGGCAAGGAGGACGAGGCCAAAGCGATCTACGAGACGCTTCCACAGCGCTTCCCTGGCACTGACTCCGCCATCCTGAACCAGGGTGAAAAACGCGCCCAGTGGATCGCCGCGAAGCTGCCTACAATTGAGGTGGACGGCCCGCCGAAGCCCAAGGTGGAGACTCCCGCAGCCACACCGCCAGGCGCACCACAGATCAATCTGAACTCCGGTGCGGGTACCCTTTCCCCTACCCTCATGCCGCAGGCAGGCGGTGTCACCACTCCGGTAATCAATCTCGGCGGCGGCAAGCCCGCCGATGCAGCCGCCCCAGCGCCGCCCCTCATGCCCTCTGCTGTATCCCCCGTAGTTCCGGCCCCCGTAACCCCCACTCCCGCGATCATCCCTGCGCCTGCGAATCCCGTGTCGCCAGTGCCCCCACCCGCACCCACCCCGATCACTGTCCCTGCACCCCCCCC
>Ga0247844_1000671_pt1 | contig 70673 bp, 70 predicted proteins | sample LaCtaG_FD_192421 | JGI IMG/M metagenome (GOLD analysis project Ga0247844, IMG submission 192421) | Freshwater microbial communities from meromictic Lake La Cruz, Castile-La Mancha, Spain - LaCruzMarch201714.5m_1 | ecosystem: Environmental > Aquatic > Freshwater > Lake | place: Spain: Castile-La... | reverse complement strand
GCCTGAGCCTGCATATGGCGCAGGATATTGAGAAAGCCATTAGCCCTTGATGGGGTAAGGCTGCCTTGCAGGCCGGTTTCTGCAATAAAGCAAGGATCAATTGCTTGCACCTCGCTGGCGCTGAGGCCATTAAGCCCTGCAATCAAAAGTGCTAGCAATCCCTTGGTGATTTGGGCATCGGCATCACCCTGCCATTGCAAACCGTTAACGCCTGCAGTGGGGGCTACAAAAACCTGAGATACACAACCTTTCACCCGATTGCTTTCGCATTGCAAGTCAGCAGGGGCTGGCGGTAATTTTTTGGCTAACCACAACACATATTCATAACGGCGTTTGGGATCACTGCTGCCTTTTAGCTTGGCAACAATTTGATCAAGGGCGGCGCTGCCGCTTGCCATGGCGGATAAATCCAAATAATGCCAATGAGCCTAGGGCGCTGATGCCAAGTAGCGGGCGGCTTAATTCCAAATAATCGCGGTGGCCCGGGCCGCCATCTACCACCAGCTCCCATTCGCGGTTGGCTTGGGCGGGCATTTTTGCTTTAAAGCGGCCATCACTGCCGGTGCGGCCCAGCTTCAGGCTTTCACTGCCATCGGGGGATTGCAGCCGCACTTCAGCGTTAACTAGCGGCTCACCAGTGGAAAAATGACTACGAAATTGCAATAACCCAGAGGCTTCTAGGCCACTAAAACTTGTTTCCACTCCATGGGCTTTCACTGAAGGCTGCAGTGCTGCTCCAATCAATAAACAGGAAAGCCCTGTTAATGCTGCAATATTTGCCTTGCTCTTTGCTAACCCTTGGAACATCGCTCAGAAACCAGGAATACCGCCGGCTTGATCTAAGCGCCCAACTTGCACCATGCCAACCATTGAGCCGATCATCAGTTCAAGAGCCCGATTAGAGCGTTGCTGCTTGCTTGCAACCGCTGCAGGCTTGTTAGGTAAGGATTTGCCGGATTCAAGATTTGGAACAGAATCTGAAGTTGAGATGGAAATAGCCACCAACACCTGCTTCGCGTTTCTTACCTACTCATCCTGGCAAGGGTATGGCGCTTGCTATGGAAATTGAAACGCTTATTCAAATTTGTAGCCAATGCAACCCCAATTCACTTATCCAGCCAGCAAATGGAATATCCCATGGATCACTAGGTAGTTCAGCTTTTATGCATGCATGGGGTAACACCACCAAGGCGGGCACCTCTCTCCAACAGGCTGCTGCCCGCAGGCGGTCGTACCAGCCACCGCCAGAACCAAGCCGAATGCCCTGTTGATCGATGCCTAAAGCGGGCACCAGCAGCAACGCCACTTGCTTTGCAGAAAGGGGATTTTCCCCAGTAGGGGCGGAAATACCACAGCTGTCTTTCGTGAGAGGGGTGCCGCTGCTCCAACTAAAAAATTGCAATCCCCCCACTTCCGCTCGCGGTAAAGCAAGCTCAATATTATTTTCAGCAAGTGCTAAGAGATTTACCTCACCAGCTAAAGGCCAATAGATCGCTACAGCGCCAGGGCGGTTATTGATAAGTTTCGGCACTATTAGCTTGGTTTGTTGAGCTACATCAGCAAATGTTTTGGCGCTGAGTTGTGAGCGCAGCAGCCTTAACTCATGGCGTAGGTTTGATTTCACCGTTGAAACCAGGCTGTTAAGGCAACAGCTAATGCGTCGGCGGCATCATCTGGTTTAGGCCGTTCAGTAAGTTCTAATTCACGCATCACGGCATCTTGCACATCACTTTTATCGGCGTGGCCGTGGCCGGCTAGGGCAAGTTTTATTTGCATCGGTGGATATTCCACAATCGGTATCCGAAAACGAGCCAGGGTCATAATTAATACCCCGCGCGCTTGCACTACCGCAATTGTGTTGCTGGAGCGGTAGAAGAAAAACTTTTCCACCGAGGCTAAATCCGGCTGCCAGCGGCGAATTAATTGGCGTAGATCATTAGCGATTTCCACCATTCGCTGCCCTTCACTTCTGCCCGCTTCTGTGCTGATAACGCCGCAATCAAGCATTGCCATTGGCGGCCCAGTTTCAACTACGCCGTAGCCCACCCGAGCCAAACCTGGATCTATACCGAGGATGCGCATAGGGCTAATTCAAATTCACTTAAATCTTTTGGCACTGGCCTAGAAAACACCTGGCAAAACATCTTGATTACCCGTTCGCCGGAATCCACCGCTTCAAGTGGATCTTTACGCAAGCGATGCCTTAAACAACAAGCCACCACTCGAGCTACATCTTCATCACTCACTTCAAGACGCTGTTCATAGGCTGCTAGGGCTCGAGCTGCCCTATTTGTAACAATGTCGCCCCGCAGCCCATCAACATTCAGCTGGCCGCAAACCTCGGAGATCTTTAAACGTAGATCAGGATCTAACTGAACTTGTGATAACCGTTGCTGGGCTGCCACCACCTGGCTTTGCAGCTGCTGTTGAGCTGCTTCCACCTGCTGAAGGTAGGCATCTGGATCGCTATCAAAACTGCTGCGTTGTTCCACCACCTGCACCCGCTGCTGGGCATTGCGCACGGTGCGCACCTCAACGCTCATGCCAAAACGATCAAGCAATTGCGGCCTTAATTCACCTTCCTCTGGATTACCCGAACCTATTAATACAAAACGGGCCGGATGCCGCACAGAAATACCTTCCCGCTCCACTGTGTTCCAGCCAGATGCGGCTGAATCCAATAAAACATCAACTAAATGATCATCAAGCAGATTTACTTCATCCACATAAAGCAAACCCCTATTTGCCTTTGCCAGTAAGCCAGGTTCAAAGGCCCTGATCCCTTCACTAAGCGCTTTTTCGATATCAATCGTGCCGCAAAGGCGATCTTCCGTAGCGCCAAGCGGTAGATCCACCATTGGCACTTGGCGCGGTTCCAGCGGCAGTGCTTCACCGGCTTCGGCGCGGTTGCGCACTTCAACGCTTTGGAGATCTGGATCGGTGGGGGAGCTGTTGTATGGATCGCCAGCCACCACATCAATTTCCGGCAACAAATCAGCTAGAGCGCGAATTGTTGTGCTTTTGCCCGTGCCCCGATCACCCATGATCATCACGCCACCGATGCGTGGATCGATCACATTGAGCAGTAGAGCCAGCTTCATCTCAGCCTGGCCAACGATGGCGGTGAAGGGATACACCCTGCGCTTGCGAACCTGGCTCACCACTAATTAACGGGCACTGATTCGGATTGTTTCACAGCTGGGGCTGGCGCCAACGCTGTAACCGTAAGCACCTGCACTGGGGTGATGTCTGCTGGCACGATCAACCGTACCCGCACATTGCGTTGTTCCCCAGGTGCCAGGGTTATGAGGCCAAGGGGTTTGCCCATATCACCCGAACGCAATACCAAATGTTGATACCTGCGGCCGGGGTTGCCATCTAATCCGCGCAGCTCCACGGTGCCGCGAAAAAACACTGCAGGGCCGGCTGGATTTTTAAAACGCAGCCCCCCCTCTTTGCGATCGCTTTTTAGCGGTGATTCCAAACTCAAGGCCAATTGTTGATTTTGTTTGCTGTTGTTGAGAAGGGGGAGATCAAGGTCGTATTCCACCCCGTAGTTACCGTGGGCTTCCCAGGCGGTATTGGGGTAGAAAGCCACTAATGGTGCCGATTGCACCTGGCCGGTGCCAAAAGTTCCTTTTTGCAGGCTGGCAATTGGCCAACTCACTGGCTGCTCGCCAATCTGCAACACCTTGCTACCTGGATCGCTCAACAGACCCTTCCAGCGTCGCCCTTGTTGAACTCCGCTAACGCGGGAATAAATCATTGCCCCCGGTGCCCCCTTTGGGGTTGGTGCATGTTCTTTTTCGCTTAAACCGCCCTCTAAAAGCTCCAGAAATTGCTCTGGGCTGGGGGGGGTATCACTGATTAAGGCAAGGCTTGCAAGTGAGATAGGGCCATCAGTTTCAAAACGCACCTGCAAATTGCGGCCGTTTAGCAATGGATCCAAACCTTTTACAGGTATGGGCAAACTAAACAACATTTGGCTGCTGTTTGGCCCCAGGCTGATGCTGGCGGGTAGCCAGGCTGGTCTGGGGGCGTTTCCAGCAACAAGATCCCCCGCCACCCGGGAGCCAGGCCCTGCATATACGCTCAAACCGTCGTGTTCCATTTGGCCTGGTAGGGGCAAAAAGGGGGCATCGGGTTGAGATAACCAACTAGCGCCAGTTGGCATCCTTACGGTTACTGCTTTATTGCTGCGGTTTCCAACCACGATGCCCTGCCAAAGGGTGCTGTTGGCCTGCGGCCCTGAACCGGCAAAAATGTGGTGGCTAAATAATTCAAAATTGCCCTCTAGGGGCACATTTAAGTGGGCATTTGGTACCCCACGGCTTTTGCCATCAAAGGTAGAAAGCAGAATCCCAGGGCCCTTAATCACCTCTGGATTGTTGTCGTTCACCATCAAGCTGCGGTCTAATTGACCGGGTAGCGCCCGCACTTGGCCAGGGCGAAACTGTTCTGTTTGGCTTTGGGCCAGCACCGGAAGCAAAAGAGTTTCAAAGAAAAAACTGCTTAAAACCGCCGGCAGTAAAGCAAATCTCATTTCGCCCCCAGAGCAACTGCAGTGGCTGCTGCCATTGCGCGGATTAGATCAGTGCTGCGGGGGTCGTTGAAAGGACCCTTCACCATGAAAGAAGCCACAGCGCGCCGGCCATCGGGTAATTCAATTAAGGCTGAATCCACGTAAGCGATCCCGATATCACCGGTTTTGTTGAAAATTCGCACCCCTTTTGATAGCAAAGCCGTGTTTAAGTCGTCGTTGCCACCCCCTAGGCCCTGTAACCAGCCGCTGGGGATCAAGGTGTCTGTTTTTGAGCTGCCAAGGGTTGAACGAAATAAATCTCGGCTGCGAGGTGATAACTCCTTGCCGGTTTCTACAAGGGCAATGGCGCGGGCTTGATCCTTTGCACTGCTGGTATTTGTGCCATCAAGATCTGGCAACCAGTTTTTGATGCTGGTATTTAGTAAACCAAGCTCTAAAAATCTTGCATTTAATGCAGTTTTACCGCCCAATCTTTGGATTAATAAATTGGTGGCAGTGTTATCACTAACGCGAATCATTTCAGTTGCTACTTCATTGAAGCTGAAGCGGCTGCCGATCGGTTGGCTGCCCATCCAACCTGAGCCGCCACCAACTACAACTTTGCTAAGGCTTAGTTGTTCGTTTAATTTCGCCTTGCCTTGATCAATTGCTTCAAACGCAACAAGAAGTATTGGTGTTTTGATCGCGCTAGCGGCTGGTAGCGGGGTATCTGGATTTAGCTGCGCGTAATTTCCGTTATCTAGCACCAGTGCAAAGGCACTCACTTTGAGATCGGGTTGCAGGGCCGCCAATTTTGCATAGGTTTGGCTCAAAGCACTTAATTCAAGTTTTGGCTTGAATTCCCCCATGCCGCCGCGGTTAATAACCGGGATTGCACTGCTAACGCCAGCGCCGGCATCGCTAAAGCGTGGCGCCAACAGCTTCAAAACGGTGCCTGTAAGCACGCCAAGGCCCACCCCAAGGATTAGCAACCTCAGAAGTAATAAAGCTGGTTGGCCTGCGGAAAAACGTTGGTTCAAAACCTGGACCATGCGCAGGCCAACTTACCCAGAATCGCGGCCGATAGCCCAGCGCAGTTGCCGCACCATGCCACGCAATAAAGCAACTTCTTCCGCATTTGGTTCAGCCCGCAGCAAAATCTGCCGCAATTTCCCCATTCGTGCCCGGGCGGTGTGGGGATAAAGAAAGCCCACATTCAGTAGTAATGCCTCAGCATCCTGGATGGTTTGCTCCAGCTGTTCATGGCTTGCTAACGGGCTATCGAGCGCTTGAAGGGGCGCATAAGCAGCCTTTGGCTGTTCCAATTGTTGCTGAATTTCAGCAAAGCAAATAGCAACCGCATGGGAAAGATTTAAAGATCCGTAGCCAGGGCCAGTGGGGATTCGCAGCAATCTTCCAGCTAAAAGCAATTCCTCCTTACTTAAACCGTGGTCTTCGCGGCCAAATACCAAACCCACCTGGGCTGGACCTGCTTGGGGCTCCAGCAACCAGCCAATTGCTTCTTTGGGACTGTGATGTTGGCGTTCTTGGGCCTCGATGCGGCCAGAACAGGCCACCACCCGGCGGCAATCGGCTACAGCAGCGCTGAGGCTGCTATGAAATTCCACCTTTTTAAGCCATTCCCCCCCGCGCACTGCCATCAAGCTGGCCAGGGGATCGCCCGGTTCGCAACGGGGATTTACCAGCCGTAATTTGCTTGGTTTGTAATTTGCACATAATCTTGCAACGCTGCCCAGATTTAGGGGCCCTGCGGTTTCCACCAGCACCACCACTAAATTTGCAGATATCACTGCAGCGTGTGCAGATGGGCGAGGAGGTCTGCCATTGATTGGGGATCAGGTTGAAACTTAGGCATCGGTGGAGTGTTTCCACTAATTACTTGTTGAATTAATGCCTGATCCCGTTTGCGATGGCTTACGCCGTGCAGATTTGGCCCAACTACGCCCTGGCCAGCAATGCCATGGCAACCGGCACAGTTAATTAAAAACAATTTTGAACCCCGCTCCTGATCCCCCTGCAAGGCCAAACTGCTTTGCGTATATGGATCTTGGCGGCTGTTGGCATATAAAAAAATTGCCAGCAATACAGCTGCAAGCAAAGCAATTGCCACTAACGCCGTGATCAAACCGCGGCGTTGGGGCACTTCTGAAGCGTTTGCAACCTCATTTACTTGTGTTTGCGTCAATGCAGTTCACTTCAATAGTTGTTGTGGAAGCACAGGTGAGGGTGCTGCAGGTCTTAAATTGGATGAACAAATCCTATCTACAGAAGCTGGTCGATGATTGAACCACTCCTTTGCGGCATCGTTTTAGGCCTGATCCCCGTAACCCTGGTGGGTCTTTTCGTTGCTGCCTGGAATCAATACCGCAGAGGTAGCGCTCTCGGCGGTTGAAAGCTGCCATTGCAACACCAAGGTGCGGCCATAACGGCGACGATGTAGCTGCTGCCATGGCGCAATGCATTCTGGGGCCTCATCCCTTGAGCATTCCAGCAATAAAGATGCTTCTGGAGCAAGAAATTGCCCTCGCTGGATTCCGTTGCAAATCACCCCATATAAGTTTGATTTGTAGGGCGGATCGGCATAAATAAACGAAAACGGTTCTGCTGATGCTTTATTGCGGTGGCGATCAAGCCACCAACTCACCTCAGCTACCGCCAGCTGCCACTTGGCTCGATATTCATCCCCCAACGCCAGCAGATTGCTGCGGGCAACAGCTGCAATACGGCGATTTTCCTCCACCAACTGCACAAAGCTTGCTCCGTGCAGCAAGGCTTCACAGGCCATAGCGCCACTGCCACTACAAAGATCAAGCCAACGGCTTTCCTCTAACTGGGCCCCTAAGGAATTCATCACCGCCTCCCTCACTAAGGCAAGGGTGGGACGCGCCACTATCCCGGGGGGGCTTTGTAATTTTTGACCATTGCTAAGCCTCATGGCAGGGTTTGCAGCCAACGCCGCAGCATCAGTAAGCCTGCATTACCTGATTTTTCAGGATGAAATTGAGTTGCCTGCAGCGCTCCTCTCCCAACTGAAGCCACCACCTTGCTTGTGCCATAAGGGGCATAGGCAGTAATGCAGCTGGGATCAACTGGAATAGCGGCATATGAATGAACGAAATACATCCAATCTGGAGTGCTACCTGGCACAAATAATGAATTGCTAGCTGTTAATTCCAGCGGTGCCCAACCCATATGCGGTATTGGTTCCCCCGGTATTTGCGGTAGAGGCGCTACTTTGCCTGCCAATAGTTGCAAGCCTGGTAGGCAACCTTCCTCACTACTTTCAAATAACAATTGCAAGCCAAGGCAGATGCCGAGCAGTGGCTTTTGCTGCTCCACCCACTGCTGTAATGGCAACACCCAGCCCCCTTCTGAGAGCCTTTGCATCGCTGGATCAAATGCTCCCACCCCGGGTAAAACCAATGCTGATAGCTCAGCTAGTTGTGCTGGTTTTTGTATAATTAGGGTTTGGGCATTTAATTTAACTAATGCCTTTTCTACAGAATGCAGATTACCCATTCCGTAATCGATTATGCCAATCATTGCGCGCAATGGCTCAAATCAAGGCTATTTAAATGATCGATCAGCGCATATAAACCACCTATCTGGCGTTGATCAAAACAAAGCTCTAAATTGGAGCCGCGGCTAATATTATTTGTGCTGTAAATCTCACCTTCAAGCAATAGGTAGCTAAATTTTTTATTTATTAATGTTAGTTCATTTTCCGGTAGGTAATAGTTTAGGTTTAATTGCAACTTATTTGCGTTGTAATGGCTGGCCTTAAAAACTTTATAAAACCCATCAATCAAATGCAAAGCTTGTTTGGCTGAATTTGCGCTGCGGTAAATGCAACTGTCTTGAGTTGAAACAAAGCCGCGCTCTAGCAGGCTTGTATCTATGTAATTTTGCCAATTATGCCAATAGTTATCTCCCAATGGAGCAAGTAATACCACTGGCACCGGTGGATTCTTTGCAGTTTGGATCAGGGTAAGGGCTTCAAATAATTCATCTAAAGTGCCAAAGCCACCCGGTAGCACTACAACTGCATCGGTTTCACGCAAAAAAAATAACTTTCTGGTGTGAAAATAACTAAAGCTCAGCAACCTTGCCGGGCTGTCGATATAGCGATTTGTTAAATGTTCAAATGGCAGTTGCACATCTAAACCAAAAGATTTATCAGTGCCTGCACCGCGATTTGCCGCTTCCATTACACCGCCGCCGGCGCCGGTCATCACTTCAAAGCCGCAATTCACAGCCTCCTCTGCCAGCTCCATGGCAAGTAGATAAGCAGGATCGCTGGCCGTGCTGCGGGCGGAGCCGAAAACCGCCAATTTGCGGATATTGCGATGGGGATGAAACAGAGCAAAAGCTGCCGCCATATCCGCCAATGTGGCTTCAACTAATTGCCAATCGTTTGTATCGGCTGCTGATCTACTGATCTCCAGCAAAGTTTCCAACACCCGTGAAGCAGCTGCTCCATGGGGATGATCTATCAGCGCATCTGCTAATGAGCTGAGTGGCTTGCTGATGGCTAACTCCCTTAAAGATATTTGGAAATCGTGCTGGCCAAGGTGTTTTTGGGTACGGCACCAACCACGGTGTCTACTTTTTGACCACCTTTAAAAACCATCAAGGTAGGAATACTGCGGATCCCGTATTGACTAGCAACATTTGGATTCTCATCGGTATTCAGCTTCATCACCTTGATCCGGCCTTCAAATTCCTTGGCAATTTCATCAACGATTGGGGCCACCATGCGGCATGGCCCGCACCAAGGGGCCCAGAAATCAACCAACACAGGAACATCGCTCTGCAGCACGTCTTGGTCGAAAGAGGCATCAGTAACGGCAGCGGCGCTCGACATTGCTAGTTAGGAAACGATATTCCAATCTAGCAACGCAGTTAGCAAAGGCCCGTTGCTGAAGCGATGCGTTGCTGAAGCGATGTGTAAGAACAAAGCCCGGACGCGCCGGGCGGGTGGTGTGAGGAGTGTGAGGCCGAAGCCACACTCTTCCATGCTACGGCCTCTCTTATCAAACTTTTTCTACTTGCCCATTCCCAAGTGCTGCGCTTTTTGATAAACCTTGCCTTCAGTTAGTAAAGAAGGGGCCACCACCACCTCCACCTGCTGCATTTCTTTAATTGTGCGGGCTCCAAGGGTGCCCATTGAAGTGCGGATGCAGCCCAATAAATTCTGGGTGCCATCGTCGAGATTGGCCGGACCTCGCAAAATTCGCTCAAGGCTGCCGGTGGTGCCCACCTTGATGCGGGTCCCCCTTGGCAAAACTGGGCTTGGAGTGGCCATTCCCCAGTGAAACCCCCTACCTGGGGCTTCAGCGGCCCTGGCAATCGGTGAACCGATCATCACGGCATCAGCGCCGCAAGCCAGGCATTTGCAAATATCCCCTCCGGTAACAATTCCACCATCAGCAACGATTGGAACATAGCGACCACTTTCTTTTTCATAGTCGTTGCGGGCAGCAGCGCAGTCGGCAACGGCAGTGGCTTGGGGGATACCGATCCCGAGCACACCGCGGGAGGTGCAGGCAGCTCCAGGCCCTATTCCCACCATTACGGCTGCAGCACCGGCCCTCATCAGTTGCAGCGTTACCTCATAAGTAACGCAATTGCCGATGATTACAGGGAGCCCCATGGTGCGACAAAGGTTTTCCAGATCAAGGGTTTCCTGCCCTTCCGGGCCCTGGTGATCAGTGCTCACCACGGTGGCTTGCACAAAAAATAAATCCGCCCCTGCTTCTGCTACAGCCTTACCAAATTTCAATGCAGCCATTGGGGTTGCACTCACAGCCGCGATTCCACCGGCTTGTTTGATTTCAGTAATCCGTTGGCGGATCAGTTCTTCTTGCACCGGTTGGCTGTAGAGCTCCTGCATCAAGGTCACAAAATCCTCCTTCCCCACCGCTGCAATGCGATCGAGCACTGGATTCGGATCGCTGTAGCGGCATTGAACCCCTTCCAGATTGAGCACTCCGAGGGCGCCTAGGCGGCTTAATTCCGCCACCATCGCCGCATCAACTACCCCATCCATGGCGCTAGCGATGATCGGAATCTCTCGCTTAAAACCGCCTACCTGCCAGCTGCTATCAACAACCGCTGGATCAACGGTGCGGCCGCCTGGCACAAGAGCAATTTCATCGATCCCATAGGCGCGACGCACAGTGCGGGAACGGCCTAGTTGAATATCCACCGAGTTGCCTCTGCTTACGTAAGGCTCAAGTTATCAATCAGCCGTCGTTTGGGCTGGTATTCATCGTTCTTGGCGCCCTGAAAATGAACTCCAAGCGCTGCTTATGCGGCCAATAAAGAGCTTGCGCTCGTCGCTTTTCACTAATTTTGGGCCGGCAAATAGGCCAAGCCAAATCAAACCCACTAGTTCTAAAAGCCTTGGCAGCATCGGTATTGCATCGAGAGTGCCCAGCACTGCGCCCAGTAAACGCAGAAAAATAATCAGCACAATCGCAATGCCCACCGCTTTAAGGGGGCGTTGGCTTTGTTCCCAAATTTGTTTGGCCTTGCCATCACCAAGCCAGGTGTTCAAAAGCCCAAGCAATTCCCGCCACTCGCCACCTTCTGCAGCGCCCTCAGCAGCGCTGCTAGTGGCAGGGGCTGAAATGGTGCTGGCGATTGGATTAGGCGCTTCAGTTTTTAAATCGCTCAGAGAATCTGGAATTTCCATCAAACATGAGCTTGCAGGGAGCTGAGTTTACCGCTGTAAATCAAATATTTGATTGGAGATGTTTAGCTATCTAAAGGATGCAGGCTGCCTTCTGCCTCTAAGGGGGCGTCCCAGGCACGAATTGGGAAGCTGCCATCTTTTAATTTTTGGCTTAACAACTCGGTGTGGCTATCGCCAAAGTTAAGGCTGCATGCCGGCGCTGCCCGCACTAAACGACCATCCACCTGAATTTTGCCCTTCAGCAGAGCGCCGTAGCTCACAGTGCCAAAACTAGGTTTAATTCGGCGCGGTATGGAGAAATCCAAAACTGGCGCCTCGAGGTTTTCATCGGGCACAGCTGCTTGGCGGGCCTGCTTTTCATTTAGCAGTAGTACCGGCGCTGCAACAGCGATAAGTAGGGCTGCCCCATGGCCCTCAAACCAGCAGGGTTTCAGCCATTGGCGTTGCAGCCCTTGCAGATTTACAGCTGCGGCCACCGTTGCCCCCGGCGCCTTTGCATGGCCGCTTAATTGGCGCCGGCAGCTGGGTTGATGGCCACTGCCAGGCCCAAGCACCTGGCCAATGGCGCCCGCTATCAGTAGTGGTTGGCCCGGCCCTAACTGGCTCAAGCCGGGCATGCTGAGGCCAATGCTGCGGGCTCCGCTGCAACTGAAAAGGGCATTACCAAAGGGGCCCAGTAGCCCCCCGATAGGGCCTGGCAGCAACCCCTCTGCGCTACTTACCGCCACCACACCGTTTTCACTGATTGCCCTGCTTAAAAACAGGCGTGCAGTGCCTAGTTGTTTTAGTTGCAAGCGGCTTTGGAATTCGCGGCGGGGGTGCAGCGTGGTGGCTTCCCCCAGTAATTCCAGGGGCAACTCCTCCCCCATTAACAACTTATCCAATATGTGGGCACCGGCGCGGCGACGGGTGCTATCCAAACCACCACCAATCGGCAGGCACAGCTCCCCTGGCCCAAACCCACCGCTTGCTTCCACCCCTCCCAACTTGGCTTGTTTCAAACGCAGCGGGGGATCGCAGGGGCCAAGGCTGAGCCAAATTTGGCCTTGATCGGTGAATTCACAGCTGCCGGCAGCCACCACATGGGTTTTGCTGTAGGCGGCCTCTAGGCCTTGGCTTGCTGCCAGCTCGCGAAATTGCAAGGCCGTGCACACCTGCAGCTTCCCGGCCCGCTGCAGTTGACGCAATTCTTCTGGGATTCGTGGCCGGCAGGCCATAGGGGGCATCTGGGTAGCTAATATTGGCTGTTCGTCTGGCTTAGCGCAGTAGGTAGTTCCATGGCGGATCCCACCGGATCAACGGAAGGTTCCCCAGAAGGTTCCACCGAAAGAATCATCCAAACCGATCTGCGCATTGAAATGTCGCGCTCCTATCTGGAGTACGCGATGAGCGTGATTGTGGGAAGGGCTTTGCCCGATGCCCGCGATGGCCTTAAGCCAGTGCACCGGCGCATTCTTTACGCGATGTATGAGCTGGGGCTCACCAGCGATAGGCCTTATCGCAAATGCGCCCGTGTTGTTGGTGAAGTGCTTGGTAAATATCATCCCCACGGCGATACAGCCGTATACGACGCCCTCGTGCGTATGGCCCAAAGTTTCTCAATGCGGGCACCTTTAATTGATGGCCACGGCAATTTCGGTTCGGTAGACAACGATCCGCCTGCTGCAATGCGATATACGGAATCCCGCTTACAGGCACTTACAACAGATAGTTTGCTGGAGGATATAGAGAGCGAAACCGTCGATTTCATCGACAACTTTGACGGTTCGCAACAGGAGCCAACAGTGATGCCGGCCCGGGTGCCCCATCTATTACTTAATGGCTCCAGCGGTATTGCCGTTGGTATGGCAACTAATATTCCCCCCCATAATTTAGGTGAATTAATTGATGGAGTATTAGCACTTATTGCTAATCCAGATCTGGATGATCGTTCATTGATGATGATAATTCCAGGGCCTGATTTCCCAACTGGTGGGCAAATTCTTGGCCGCATGGGCATTCGTGAAACCTATACAACCGGCCGCGGCTCCATCACAATGAGAGGTGTTGCAGCCATCGAAACCCTTGAAGTTAAAGGGCGCCCAGATCGCGATGCGGTTATTATCACGGAACTTCCTTATCAAACCAATAAAGCAGCTCTAATTGAGCGAATAGCTGAATTAGTAAATGATAAAAAGCTAGATGGTATCTCAGACATTCGCGACGAGAGTGATCGCGATGGTATGCGCATCGTAATTGAATTACGCAGAGATGCTTACCCGCAAGTTGTTTTAAATAACTTATACAAAATTACACCGCTTCAAAATAACTTCAGTGCTTACATGCTCGCTTTGGTGAAAGCTGAGCCTTTGGTATTAACGCTGCGGCGAATGCTTCAGGTATTTATTGAATTTAGAATAGAAACAATCGAGCGCCGCACCCGTTATTTACTGCGTAAAGCTCAAGAAAGGGACCATATTTTACTCGGTTTATTGGTGGCATTAAATGATCTTGATGCGATCATTAAGCTCATTAGGCAGGCGGCAGATGCTGCTACTGCAAGGCAAGAATTAACACTTCAACATGGGCTCACTGATATTCAAGCCGATGCAATTTTGCAAATGCAATTGCGCCGCCTCACAGCGCTTGAGGCAGATAAAATAAGACTTGAACACGAAGATCTGTTAGCAAAAATTGCTAATTATCAAAATATTTTAGAGCAGCGCGAACGCGTGCTTGAAATAATTGAAACTGAATTAAAGCAACTCAAAGAACGCCACAACACGCCAAGACGTACCGAGATCTTAGATCTAGAAGGTGGGCTTGAAGATATTGATTTAATTGCTAATGAGCGTTCGGTGGTGATGCTTACCGAAAACGGCTATCTCAAGAGGATGCCTGTTAGCGAATTTGAATCCACCAGCCGCGGCACCCGTGGAAAAGCCGGCACTAAAAGCCAAGGCGAAGAAGCTGTTTGTTTATTTATCAGTTGCAACGACCACGACGCGTTATTGCTCTTTTCTGATCGTGGTGTTGTGTACTCAGTGCCCGCCTATCGGGTGCCGATCGCTAGCCGCGCCGCTAAGGGCACTCCAATAGTGCAGTTGTTGCCGATCCCACGGGAGGAAAAGATCACTTCAATTCTGGCTGTTTCAGCTTTTGAAGATGAGGTGCAGTTGCTGATGCTTACAAGCGGGGGCTACATCAAACGCACCCCATTATCCGCCTTCTCTAATATCCGCTCCAATGGCTTAATTGCCATCGGTTTGGAGCCATCAGACGCCCTTAGATGGGTGCGTTTAGCCAAAGTTGGCGACAGTATTTTGATTGGCTCTTTAAAAGGAATGGCGATTCATTTCCGGATTTCAGATGAGGAATTAAGGCCCCTTGGTCGCTCAGCCCGTGGTGTGCGTGCCATGGCGATGCGGGATGCCGACAAGTTGGTAAGTATGGATGTGTTGCCGATGGAACTTGCTGATCGCATTGCAAATAGCAATATCGAAGTTAGTGAAGCGGCAGGTGAAGTTGATTCAGAGGCAGAGATCCCAGCTGTTAGTGAGGGTCCATGGGTGTTGGTAGCCACCGCATCCGGCCTTGGCAAACGGGTTCCGGTGGATCAATTCCGTTTGCAAAAACGTGCTGGTATGGGATTACGAGGCATTAAATTCCGCCGTGATGGCGATACCTTGGTGGGTTTGCGGGTAATGGGGGAAGACGAGGAGTTGTTACTTGTTAGCGAAAAAGGTGTGATTGTGAGATTGCAATCTGATGCGATTCCGCAACAATCAAGGGCTGCTACTGGTGTGAGGCTTCAGAAGCTTGATTCAGGTGATCGATTAGCCGAGGTGGTGTTGGTGCCACCAGCTTTAGAAGCAGAGGAAGAAGCTGCTGTGTTGGATATTCCCACTGTTTCAGATATCGAAGCCTAATGATGCAGAAGGCTGGGGTTGATTTCTGGATCGCAAACACGATTACAGATTTAATCCAGGGCGATGTGAAAGAACATCTCCCAATGGAAGCAATTCCTTTGGATGGTGATGTGTTGGGCATGGGCACCACCACGAGTATCGATAATGGTGAACTTAGCTTTTTACGTAATCAAAGCGGCAACACCACTATCTGGAAATGTGAAGCAGCTGATGCTGCAATTCGTGCCTTGCGACCCGGCGATGGCAGTGCTCATTTCCCTTACGTTTGCTTTACGGGGGATGCTTCTTCTCTGCGGGTTTTACTCGATCCAGCTGAACTTGGCGAGGTGCTGGATAAACCTTTGCAGGCAGTGGTAGCAAACGCTATTGAGCTTCTCAAAAGCCAAGGCCGAATCGAAGCAGCACCAATTTATGGCTTTCGCTTGGAATTGGAATGGCAATGCCTTGTGATCACGGTGGCCTCAAAACTTTGCATGGGCCAACAGCGTCGTAATTCCGCCGTCGCCCGCAGCGAAAGCAGCGACGGCACTGCCGCTAGCAGCATCTACGATTTATTGCAGCACTATCGCCTTGCGCCGGAAGATCCAGCTATCGCAAGCGATCCAGTGCGTTATTTGGGCAATTCGCTGGATTGGGATTGCTGTGGTTTTTTTGATACCAACCCAAGTAGCGGCAGGGTTACGGTGCCAAATCCTGATGCCCATCTCCATCTTCATGGTTGCAGCAGCGATTTGCGTTATGGCGGCCATTTGCACCACGAGCATCCAGGTAGCCGTTTAAAAGCAATAAAGCGTTTCGCTATTTATCCACTCCAGCAATTGCATCGCCTCAGTAGTGATCTGGCTATTGAAGAATTGCAATTTACTGCTTCTGTTATCAGCTTCACTGTGGTGAATAGAGGTGCTATGGATGTGAGCGATGTGGGAGTTGCAATTGTTGTAGATGATTGCTACTCGAGCCATCAATATTTACGTTTACCATGGCTTGCAGCTGCTGCAAGTGAGCAATTTGAGCTCACACTTTGCCTAGCAAGCGGCCCCCATCGCTTGGAAGTGATTGCTGATCCGGAAGGGGAAATAATTGAACAAGCCAATCAGCAATGCAATAACCGGGCGCATTTAGATCTTTTGCTCTGATGCAATCCCCTATTGATGTGCTCGTAATTGGTGCAGGTCCGGCTGCTTTATGTATTGCTGCTGCATTAGTGGAAAGAGGTTTACAGGTGCAGGGTTTGGCGCCCCATCATCCCGCTGAACCATGGCCAAACACCTTTGGTATTTGGGGCCCGGAGTTGGATGAATTAGCCCTGCAGGATCTGCTTGAGCATCGCTGGAGCCACTGCAACAGCTATTTTCCTGAAATTATTAAACATAAATTCAATTATGGCTTATTTAATAAAGACGCACTCCAGAAATATTGGCTTGATCAATGCTTAGAGGCTGGTGTGCAATGGCAATTGGGCTCAGCAGCAATTGTGGAACATCATGCCAAGGGTTCGATTGTTATCAGCGCTGAAGCCGAACGTTTTGCTGCTCGCATTGTTATTGATGCCAGCGGCCACAAATCGCCCTTAGTGCAGCGGCGGCAAGAAACAGTTGTGGCAAGCCAGGCGGCCTACGGAATTGTTGGGCGCTTCTCAGCGGCGCCAGTGCTGCCAGATCAGTTCGTGCTAATGGATTACCGCTCTGATCACCTAAGTGCAGCTGAAGTAGATAACGAACCAGCAACTTTTCTCTATGCAATGGATTTAGGGGCTGATTTATTTTTCGTAGAAGAAACCTCTCTTGCCCTCGCCCCTGCTGTGCCTTATCAGCTTTTAAAGGAACGGCTGCTGAGGCGTTTAGCAAAGCGAAATGTAGAACCTGTGGATGTTATACACGAAGAGTTTTGTTTATTTCCTATGAACTTACCGCTGCCTAACTTGCAACAGCAGCTATTGGCTTTTGGTTCAGCTGCCAGCATGGTGCATCCAGCTTCTGGTTACCTAATTGGAGCTCTACTGCGCCGCGCTCCAAGTTTTGCAGATGCAATTGCTTCAGGTATTGCTGATCCAGAGTTAGCTGCTGCTGTTATTGCAAAATCAGCCTGGAGGGTTTTGTGGCCCTTTGAATTGAGGGCTAAACGCGCAATTTATTGCTTTGGTTTAAATAAATTAATGCGATTTAAGCAAGAAAAGTTACAACAATTTTTTGTTAGTTTTTTTGCCCTACCTCAGCAACAGTGGTTGGGATTTCTTACTAATCAACTAACTTTTCTGCAGTTGCTTGCGGCAATGTTGCGTTTATTTATTAGTTCTCCTTTTGGGGTGCGCTGGGGTTTGCTTCTGTAATTGCTCCGCTGCAGCTGCTGCCCTGACCTGCGGTGCAACCATAGCAATGATTGGCAGTGTGAATTTTATTTCCTGCTAAATCTTCAAGTGTAATATTACTAATATTTGGTAAATTTGTTTTACCTTGCAGTGCTAAAGGTAGATTTAGCATCTGATTAAAATCACAATCGTATAAAGAGCCATCCGCTGCTACCGATAAGGTTGTGCGGCACATTAAGCCGCATATACTAGCGGGGTTGAAAGCGTCTACTAGAGATTGCATATACATATTTGTGCGTTTTTTTGCTTCTAATCCATCAAGGAATCTAGCAATAGGCATATTATTAAGCCCGATTAGTTGATCGAAACTTACTCCTTCTTTCTTTAATTGTTTACGCCAGTAAATTTGATCGCAGCTGCTTAATTGTTGTAGTGCTTCTCCGGGAGGATTGCTCATTAAATTTAAAAGCAGGGCTGGATTGCCTCTGCCGTAGCCCAATTGGTTTAACTGGCGCAGGGCTTGCATTGATGCCTTCCAGGTGCCGTCTCCCCTTTGCGCATCGGTATTGGCTTGATCGCAGCTGGGCAAACTTGCCACGATCTGCACCCGTTGCTCCGCCAACCAAGCGGCTAAACCAGCAAGGGCTGGTATCAGCAGCACCGTGAGATTGCTGCGGTTGATTACTTGGCAGCCCTTGGCGCGGGCGGATTGCACCAAGGTTTTGAAATGGCTGTGCAATTCAGGGGCGCCACCGGTTAGATCAACAACTTCCGGTTGCAATTGGTTTATTGCCTTGATGCATTGGGCCACAACCGCATCCCCCATCTGGCTTGCCCCTTGATGCGGACCGGCTTCCACGTGGCAATGGCTGCAACTCATATTGCAAAGTTTGCCAAGATTTAATTGCAGCACTTTCAATTGCTGGCTGCGTTTTAAAGGTGCAGCAATTTTTTCGTTAAAGCAGGGCGTTGCCGCCAGGGTTACTGGGTTTGCCAATCGCTTGGATCCACCAAGGGGAATAAAGAATCTTCTTGTTCCAGGGCATCAAGCCAACTTATTTCTGCGGCATTACTGAGATGGTTTGGTTTCAATACCTCAATCAAGCGCCAAAATCGATTCAAATGGCGTTGGATTCGTTCTTTTGCTAGTTCTGTTGTGGTGCCAGCCCGCAAAATGAAGCTCCAATCAGAAGATTGGGCAAGCAGTAATTCCCTTGCCGCTTGGCGCAAATAACGTAAACGCTGCGGATTTTTTTTGCCTTGTTCGTAGTTGCTAGCTGCCACCATGGCTAGGGAAGCTCGATGCCAATCGGGCACCACCCAGGCATTGCTTTCGCTTAACCAATAGGAGTGGTAACCACCCTGCCCCCAGCTGGAGGGCGACGGCCGACACACCTGTAAATCCACCCCACTGCTCAAGCTGCCTTGCAAGCTGATGAAATTAAGGCCTGCTGCAGCGCCTTGCAGAAAAACCTGTTCAAGAAATTGGGGGCCTTCAAACCACCAATGGCCAAACAGTTCCGCATCAAATGGAGCCACCAATAAAGGGGGGCGATCTATTAATTCGTTTAATCCGCGCAATTGCTCTAGGCGCGCTGCCACATAGCTGCTGCCATGACGTTTAGCTGTGAGGGCAGCAGCATTCGGCTCGTAAGGCAATTTTTTATTAAGGGGGCAATCGCCGCCACTTACACGCCTGAGCTTTAGCCCCAATGGTCTGCTGCTCAAGATGCCGGCGGCTTGAAGCTCGCCCTCTTCTAAATCCCAACCGAGATCGCGATGAAATTCGCGATAAGAGCTATCACCTGGGTAGCCATCACTGGCAGACCACACCGGCAAGGTGGCTTCGCTGTCGCGGCCAAAAAAAGCAACCGAGTTTGGCGAACAAATAGGTGCATAAACCCCGTAGCGGGGCCTCGGCAGGGCATGGAGCAAACCGTGGGCATCAAGCACGGCGTAGCGCAATCCCGCAGCTGCTAATTGCTGATCTAAGCCTTCGTAGTAGGCGCATTCCGGCAACCAGATGCCCTGCGGCTTTACTCCTAAAAGGCGTTCATGCTCCCTTACAGCAGTAAGTAATTGCCCCCGCACCGCCTCCACCGGATCCCGCAGCAAAGGTAAATAACCATGGGTGGCACTACAGGTAAGGAGATCGAGCACCCCCGCTTTTTGTAAGGCTGCAAAGCCACGGATTGGTTCGCCTCCTAAATCGGCAAAAGCCTGGAGTTGAAGCTGAAAATGTTGCAGCAACTGGTTGGCTGCCTCTTCCTCTTCCGCTTTTGCTCGCTGCAATAAGCCGATGCGCTGCTCTAACCAGAGGGGAAAGCGCTCTTGTAATAAAGAATCATTCAGCAGCGACAGCAGGGTGGGGGAAAGGCTCATCGTGAGCCTGGGGTTAAGGCCATTGCGCTGACAGCGCTGCAACATGCCCAGAAGGGGCAAATAGCTCTCAACTAAAGCTTGAAAAAACCAATCTTCTTCAAGGGAACCAGGATCCCTGCTACGCACGTAGGGCAGGTGACCATGAAGCACCAAGGCCAAAGCGCCAGCTGCCATGGTTATCTATCAGTGCTTTCAGTTTACGGCCCCCCCGGCAGTTCTTAGAGTTGCAACAGAGCTAAATAAGGAGGACGCGGTTTCCGCGATGCACTGATGGCTAAGGATCCAGGCCGTGTTTTGATTTTTGATACCACCCTTAGAGATGGGGAGCAATCTCCTGGCGCCAGCTTGAATCTGGATGAAAAGCTCGCCATTGCCCAGCAACTAGCCCGCTTGGGAGTTGATGTAATCGAAGCAGGCTTTCCGTTTGCTAGCCCTGGCGATTTTGATGCTGTGCAGCGCATTGCCAGCAATGTTGGCAGCGCAGATGGACCCATAATTTGCGGCTTAGCCAGAGCAACTAAAGGTGATATCAAAGCCTGCGCAGATGCGGTGGCGCCCGCCGCCCGCCGCCGCATTCACACTTTTCTTGCCACCAGCGACATCCACCTGGAACATAAGTTGCGTAAAAGCCGAGCTGAGGTGCTCGCGATTGTGCCTGAAATGGTGGCTTATGCCCGTTCCTTTGTGGAGGATGTTGAATTCTCTTGTGAAGATGCCGGCCGCAGTGATCCTGAATTTATGTATGAGGTAATTGAAGCAGCAATCTCTGCGGGAGCTAGCACAATCAATATTCCAGATACTGTTGGTTATTCAACCCCAGGTGAATTTGGCGCCTTAATTGATGGCATAAATAGACATGTGCCAAATATTCAAGATGCGGTAATTTCTGTGCATGGTCATAATGATCTTGGCTTAGCGGTAGCTAATTTCCTTGAAGCTGTTAAGTATGGTGCCCGGCAATTGGAGTGCACAATTAACGGAATTGGAGAAAGGGCTGGAAATGCATCGTTAGAAGAATTGGTGATGGCACTACATGTAAGACGGTCATATTACAATCCATTTTTGGGAAGAGAAGTAACTAGCCAGGAGCCCATTACTGCAATTCGCACTGAAGAGATTTATAAAACCTCCCGTTTGGTAAGCAACCTCACTGGCATGGCAGTGCAGCCAAATAAAGCGATTGTGGGGGCGAATGCCTTTGCCCACGAAAGTGGGATTCATCAAGATGGTGTATTGAAAAATCGCCTCACTTACGAAATTATTGATGCTCGCACCATCGGACTCACCGATAACCGCATCAGTCTTGGCAAATTGAGTGGTCGCAGCGCTGTGCGCGCTCGCCTTGAGGAGCTTGGCTATACCTTGCAAGGCGATGATTTGGATGATGCATTTGCGCGGTTTAAAGAATTAGCTGATCGCAAGCGTGAAATTACCGATCGCGATTTAGAAGCCATTGTTAGTGATCACACTCAACAATTAGAGGCCTACTATCAATTGCTTGGGGTGCAGGTGAGCTGCGGCACTAATTTGCAACCCACCGCCACAGTTACTTTGAGCAGCATCGATGGTGAGCAGCGCACTGTTGCCTCCATTGGCACCGGCCCGGTTGATGCGGTGTGCCAGGCCTTAAACCAATTGGTACAGGTGCCTAATGAGCTGGTGGAATTTTCGGTGAAATCAGTTACTGAAGGCATTGATGCCATGGGTGAAGTAACAATTAGGTTGCGCCACGAGGGGCGTTTGTATTCAGGCCATGCCGCCGATACCGATGTGGTGGTGGCAGCAGCTCAGGCATTTGTGAATGCCTTAAACCGTTTAGTTAACGGCTTGCAACATCAACCTCTGCACCCTCAGCAGGCCCCCCTTCCGGTTTTATGAGGGTTCGTAATTACTCACTTATCGGGCGGGCGCTGCAGCTAGGGCTTTTACTTTTGTTCGCTCTGGTAATGCTTACGCCGCTGTTATGGCTGTTGAGTACTTCGCTCAAAGGTGTTGCTGAAGATATTTTTAGTAGTCCGCCAGGGCTTTTGCCTACTCAGCCGAGCTTGCAGGCCTATGGCACGCTCTTTAGCCAGAGCCCTATGGGGCAATACTTGTTAAATAGTGCCATGGTGAGTGGTTTTAGTGTGATAGCAAATTTATTATTTTGTTCTCTCGCTGCATTTCCTCTTGCCCGCATGAAGTTCCGCGGTAGAGGGATGGCCTTAGCCTTGGTTGTGGCAACGATATTAATACCTTTTCAGGTGGTAATGATTCCCTTGTATGTATTAATGGTGCAATTGGGTTTGCGTAATACATTAATTGCTTTGATCCTGCCTAATGCTGCTACAGCGTTTGGAATATTTCTACTGCGTCAGAGTTTTCTTGCAGTGCCAGTTGAGCTGGAGGAGGCAGCTCGGATGGATGGCTGTAGCCCCGTTGGCGAGTGGTGGAATGTGTTAATCCCAGCGGCTCGGGCAGATTTAATTACTTTAGGAATGCTGGTTTTTATTGGAACTTGGAGTGATTTCTTATGGCCTTTGGTAATTTTAGACGATCCCAATCTTTATACTTTGCCATTGGGTTTGCAGCAACTTTCAAGTAGTTTTTCTTTGGATTGGCGCTTGCTCGCTGCCGGCTCAATAGTATCTATCGTGCCAGTGCTTCTTGTTTTTGTTCTGCTTCAACGTTTTATATTGCCCAGCGCTAGCGGCGATGCTGTGAAGGGGTGATTTTGTTGCTAGTTATTCTTTAACTGCTAAATGTTTTGCGAGCTGGAATTGGATATGGGATGCGTCTGTGGCGCATCCGTTTCCACACTTGCACAAATGCCTTAACCAGTAACTCGAGCTCGGCTATTTCAAGGCCGCTGAGGCTTAGCTGGCCGTCATCGCGCCGGGCCTGAATTATTCGCCGCACGGCGGAGTGGGCTTCTATTTCGTTTGTTTCGGGGGGCATTGAGCGCAGGGCTGCTTCGCAACCATCGGCCAACATCAGCACTGCTGTTTCTTTTGATTGGGGCCTTGGGCCTCGGTAGCGAAACGGCTTGTCGCTGGCATTTGGGTTTTGTTCCCTGGCCTTATGCAAGAAAAACCCCATTCGCAAGGTGCCTTGATGTTCTGGAATGAAATTTGCTACTGGTTTTGGCAGCTTGTAGCGCTGAGCAAGCTTGAGCCCCTCATCTACATGGGCCTGCAAAATTTCAGCGCTGCGCCAAGGATCGTTTAGGTGCTCGTGGGGATTGGTACCACTTTGGTTTTCAATAAACCATTGGGGCGCATGTAGTTTCCCAATATCATGATAAAGAGATCCTGTTCTAGCAAGATCTATATCGCCGCCAATTGCTCTTACCCCTTCTTCCGCCAGGCTGGAAATCATCAAGGTGTGTTCAAAGGTGCCAGGTGCTTCTGATGCCAATTTGCGCAGCAGGGGTCTTTGTAGATCGCTCAGCTCTAGTAGCCGTGAACGGGTAACAAGCCCAAATTGGTTTTCCACAAATGGGGCCAGCAATAACCCCAGTAGCAACAGTCCCCCCATCAATATCCCCTCCGCCAGTAGTTCACCTCCCGGGGCCCGCCCCTGAAGTTGCAGCCATAAAGCCTGCGCCAACAGCGCTGCAACGGTTAATAAAACGCTGTTTTGCAGCATTTCTCCCCTGGAGCGCTGGCGGCCCGCCAGCAGCGTTGCCACCACTGCCACCCCAGCTGCCACCAGCATGCGACCTGTCCCAATGCTGCTCAATGGGATTGGCCACAACAGTGTGGCTAAGGCCAGCCAACTAAGCCCGCAGGCGGGTCCGAGGCCCTCCGCCAATAAAACGCTGGGGGGCACCAGAAGAGCAAGGGCGCTTGCCGAGGCGCCAAACCAAAGTTTTGCCCCTTGCACAAGGGCAAGGCTTCCCAGCACCAAAAACGCCTGGGATACCTCCAAGCTTGGTTTCCAGCGGCGGCAGATCAGCAGCAATAAAATTGCACCAAAACTGGCTTCTGCCCAACGCTGTAGAAATAATTGTGGAGCAACACGACGGCTGATTAGGCCGAAATTATCGAGAACGTCGTAGGCCCTTTGGCTAATAGCTTCGCCGCGACGGGTAATTACTTCCCCAGCGCGCACTTGAAATTTTGGTATACCTTTTTGCTGAACTAAATCATTCAGCAGCAGTTGGGTGAGGTTGTTGTCGATCCGCAGGTTGGTGTTGCCCTGCAGAGAGCTTGTAATTAATTTCGCGCCAAGGCGGCGGTTTGGTTCGGGCAGATTTCCAAGTTGTAGCCAGCTGGCTTGAAGTAGTTGGCCAGGGGCGAGGGTTGCTACTACCCCTTGTGCCAACATTTTTTGTTGGGCTAGCCGTAGTTCCTGGCTCCAATTTTGCAGGGTTTGGGGGGCTGAATCTTTTAGAAAAAGCAGCTCACCAGGGTTGAGATTTACTGGGGGCAGTTGTTTCTCATCCCCCCTGCTGCTGCTCAACAGTTCCTGCAACAGGCGCTCAAGCCTTTCTTGAAGTTGGCGACTGGCAGCGGCATCGCTGATTTGCACCTGTATGCGCGGTCCGAGTTGAGAGCGGCGTTGCTGCATAGCTTCGCTATCAACAACTGTTCTGTTGCTGGGGGCTCGCACTTCAAACGGTGCTGGCACCCCTGGCCGCAATGTGGGCTGCACCAGCCAGGGCCAGGCCGATAACAACCCCACCAACATGCAGCCAAGCAGCAGCAGCAAGCCGTCTTGGCTTGTCCAGCGCACAGGCAAGCGCCATGGCATCTCCTGGCGCAACCAGCGACGCCAAAAATTTTCAGCTTTGAGCCACTGCCTTGCGAGCCACTGCCTTTGGAGCCATTGCTTTTGGAGCCATTCCAACAAAACTGGAGCCACCAACGCACTAACCGTCAAACTGACGCTAGCTCCTGCAATTGCCATGGCGGCGCAACGCTTAGATGGACGCCTGCTGGCGGCGCAGCTTGAATCCACTTTGGCGGCTTCTATCGCCGCAGGTTTAAGCAAAGGGATTCGCCCACCTGGGTTGGCTGTATTGCGAGTTGGCAACGACCCAGCCAGTGGCGTCTACGTGGCAAACAAAGAAAAGGCCTGTGCCCGCATTGGCGCCATCAGTTTTGGTTGTCATCTGCCAGCTGATATCAGCCAGACAGAACTGGAAGCAGAACTGCAACGGCTAAATAAAAACCCTGCCGTAGATGGAATTTTGGTGCAACTACCGGTGCCGGCATCAATAAACGACAGGGCTTTATTGCAAGTTTTAGATCCCGCTAAGGATGCCGATGGGTTACATCCGCTCAATTTGGGGCGGTTGCTGAGGGGGGAGCCAGGGCCCCGCAGCTGCACTCCTGCCGGTGTTATGGCCCTTTTGAAAGAAGCTCAAATCCCCCTAGAGGGAGTGAGGGCGTTGGTGGTGGGCCGCAGCATTTTGGTGGGCCAGCCGATGGCTTTGATGCTTCAGCAAGCAAATGCCACCGTTACTGTTGCCCACTCCCGCAGCCTTGATCTTGAGGGGCTCTGCCGTAATGCTGAATTAGTTGTGGTGGCTGCAGGGCGGCCTGAATTAATCGGAGCAGCTCACATAAGCCCTGGAGCGGTGGTGGTGGATGTGGGTATCCACCGCCGAAAGCAAGGGGGGCTTGTTGGCGACGTGAAATTTGAGGAAGTGGAACCCTTGGCAAAAGCAATTACGCCGGTGCCAGGAGGTGTAGGACCCATGACCGTAACAATGCTGCTACTGAATACGGTGAGGATGTGGGCGCAGCAGCATGATCTAAGCGAGCCCTGTGCAGGCCTGTGATTGCTTTTCTGCTTCCCCTTTCGATCAACCTTCTTGCGGCAGTGCCTTTGCAATCCGGACGGGTTGTTGCGGTGGAGGACGGCCATGTGTTGCAGGTGCGATTGGCCAACTTGAACCGGCGTGTGCGCTTGGCCTGCGTTGATGCACCAGATCAAAGCCAGCAACCCTGGGCGCAGCAATCACGGGCAGCTTTAGCGGCGGAATTACCTGTGGGCACTGCGGTAACTGTTGAACTGAGGGCTAGAGATGTATACGGGCGGATCGTTGGGGTAGTGCGGCGGGGCGGCTTTGATGTGGCTCCGGAGATGTTGAAAACCGGAATGCTTTTTGTTCACGATGGTTATCTGGGCCGTTGCGACGACCTTCCCTACGCAGCTGCAGAAACCACTGCAAAGGAATTAAATGTGGGGGTGTGGAACGAGCCCGGCGGTATTAAGCGCCCCTGGGATTTGCGCTTAGAGAGAAACAATTCCAACCAGGAGCCATGAATAGCCCCTTGCTGGAGGAGAATTCTTAGATCTCGAGCCCCCACGACCTCCGCCCATGATCGCTGCGGTCTGCGCTGGCTTTGATTTCCAGCAATATCTAAACAAAGGCCGCGAAAGGGTAGAAGCAGCCCTTGAGGCTGCTCTAGGCCCGGAACGGCCGGAATCCTTGCGTGAGGCGATGCGTTATTCGCTGCTGGCAGGCGGTAAACGCTTGAGACCAATCCTTTGCCTTGCCAGTTGCGAACTCGCAGGTGGTGATTCAGCTCTGGCGCTGCCAACAGCTACCGCCTTAGAAATGATTCACACCATGTCGTTGATTCACGACGACCTGCCGGCTATGGATAACGATGATTTGCGTAGAGGGCGCCCCACCAGCCACAAGGTTTATGGGGAAGCAACTGCAATCCTTGCCGGTGATGCGCTGTTAACAAGGGCATTTGAAATGGTGGCCCTACGCAGCCCAGGGGTGGAACCGGAAAGGTTGCTAAAGGTGATTGGCGAAATGTCGTTGGCGGCTGGTGCCCCAGGCCTAGTGGGCGGGCAAATTGTTGATCTGGCCAGTGAAGGGGTGGAGGTAGATCTAGACACTCTTGAATATATTCACCTACATAAAACAGGTGCTCTGCTGCAAGCATCTGTGCTCACAGGAGCGATGATTGCTGGGGCTGAGGAAAATTTATTGCTTGCCCTGCGCCGTTATTCAAGAGCTATTGGGTTGGCATTTCAAATTATCGACGACATTCTCGATGTAACAGCTAGCAGTGAAGTGCTCGGTAAAACCGCGGGTAAAGATCTTGCCGCTGATAAAACCACCTACCCCAAGCTGTTGGGGCTTGAAGCATCCCGTGAACGGGCAGAAAATCTTGTTAAGGAAGCCCGTGAGGTGCTCGAACCCTGGAGTGCCGCAGCCCAACCCCTCCTCTCCCTTGCCGGTTACATCACCGCTCGCGACCGATGACATTTTTTCAAGCAACTCCTTTAGCGGCCGCATTTTTTAATAACGGCGCCCTCACCTGGGGGCTTCTTGCCTGTGGCTTTGCCCAACTCTCAAAATTATTTGTTGAGCTGGTGCAACAGCGCCGCTGGCGCTTAGCGGTGTTGTTTGAAACCGGTGGGATGCCCTCGAGTCATTCCGCCTTTGTAACCGGCACTGCAGCTGGAATCGCTTGGGAGAACGGTTTGGATTCCCCCCTTTTTGCCCTTGCGGTAACGGTGGCTTTTGTGGTGATGTACGACGCCAGCGGTGTGCGCATGGCAGCAGGAAAGATGGCCGAACGGCTTAACCAAATTGGCGCAAACCAGGGTTTGGCAGTTTTAAAAACCAGTTTGGGGCATACAAAATTGCAGGTTTTTGTAGGCGCTTTGCTGGGCCCTTTGGTGGCTCTACCAGGTGAGGCCTGGCTCGGTAGCCCCTTAATGCTGGCCCAACGTTTTGGTTTTTTCCAGGGGGTTGGTTGAACTGAGTTATCCCGATGGCTCCGTTTTAACAAGCCAACAAACCATTGCCTTAGAAGCGTTTACGGCATGGCTAAACGAACCTGCCGCCGGCCAACCATTTGTGTTGAGTGGCTATGCAGGCACCGGTAAAACATTTTTATCAGTGCGCTTTCTTGCCCTTGCAGATAAGGCCGGTCTTTGTTGGACCGTGGCAGCCCCCACCCATAAAGCCGTGGGGGTATTGCGTTCGGCCTTAGAAAACCAAGCTTTGCGGCCCACCTGGTATCCCTCCACCATTCACCGTTTATTGCGTCTCAAGCTCAGTCGCCAAGAGGAACGCGAAAGCTGCGAACCCACCGAACAAACAGCCACCGCCCTTGAGCAAATCGGCCTCGTGCTGCTGGATGAGGCTTCGATGGTGGATAGCAGGCTTTTAGAAATCACCCTGCAATGCGCCCATCCCTTTGGCACCAGGCTTGTATTTGTTGGCGATCCAGCCCAGTTACCTCCAGTTGGCGAAAGCAGCAGTGCTGTTTTTGCTTTGCAGCGAGCGGCTCAATACCAGTTAACGGAAGTGGTGCGCCATGGCGGCCCTGTATTGCGTTTAGCCAGTGGATTACGCACGGGTGCGCTCCCTAGCCGTCAAGCACCACTGATGGCGGCGATCAGTGCAACAGAGGGGCAGGTGGCTGTGGTGTGCCGTGATGAGTGGATTGCAGAAGCTCAGGCAGCCCTGCGGCTCAGTAGCGAACGGCTTGATCCCGACCATGCCCGTTTGCTGTGTTTTACGAATCGCACCTTGGAGCGCTTGGTGCCGATCGCCCGCCGCGCTTTGCATGGCGACATGGCCGATCAGCTTTCGGTGCTGCCAGGGGAGGTTTTGATCACTAGGGCTGCGGTAATGGCGCCCGCCTGCCAAGAGGGTTTAGCCAACAGCGAACAGGCAGATCTGGTGTTGGGCTCCAATCGTGAGTTAGTTGTGCGTGATGTGGCACCGGATCGCTGTGATTTAGCCGATCTTGGTATTGCCGATGCCCCAGTAATTGAAACCCTGAGGGTTGATGTGGATGCTGGCGAAAGCCAATTGCGATTGCGTTTAGCTCCAGCTCCGGGCAGTGATGGGCGCCAACGTTTAGATCTTGCTCTTAACGATCTACGCAGCCGCGCCAAAGGGGCAGCTGGAAAGCAAAGAAGCCTTTTATGGCGCCAATATTTCCTGCTGCGGGATGCTTTTGCAGCAGTGGGCCCAGCTGCGGTGTTAACGGTGCATCGCAGCCAAGGCAGCAGTTTTGGCGATGTATTCGTTGCTCCTGATGTTTATTGGCCCCAGGAGGAAGAGGTGCGCCGCCAACTTATTTATGTGGCAGTGAGTAGGGCGCGGCGGCGGGTATGGCTTGTGGGTAGCAGTGATCAACCTGTAAAGGAGCAAGAGCTTTGGCGGGAATGGCTAACTAATGATTTGAAACTGGCCTAAGCCAGCCCAGCCCTGCCAGCCCAAATAGGCAGCCAAAGCCAAACTCAAGCCGCCAAGAATCAAGCTGCTGCGATCTTCAATTAGTTGCTTTCCTCTTTGCAGCCAAGGTTGCACCCGCCCACGACCAATGAGTAAAACCAAAATCGGCACTAATAAAAATAAACTGCTTATTAGGCTGTAGTAAATAATTAGGCCGATTTCAGTGCTCGTTTCATTTACGGCCCCTTGAATAAGAGCAGCACCTTTGGCAAGTAAAAAAAGATTATCTGGGCTTAATACCAGAGTTACTGGAGCCACAAGCATCATTACCAACAAGGGCAATTGGCCAACTTTTTCCAGTTTGTGGATCCAGCCTTCCGAGAGATCTTCATAGCCTTCAGGTTTGGGATCCAGTTCGCGAATACCCAAAGCCAATAGGGCGCCAGCAGCGAAAAGATCAAGCCCCACCTGTTGCACGCTGCCCCGTTCCATCGAAAGAGTGAGGGAGCGTCCAACTGTTAAGAGCAGTGTTATGACAATGCTGTTGGAAAGAAACCAAGCGAAACTAAATAGGCTGGATCGCAGTAATGGCGCAGCCCCCAGCAGCAGCAGAAAAACTAAGGCGATATCCAACGGACTCAATGCCACCGCCAAGCCGCAGGCGGTTAATTCCGTAATAGTTCGGGTTATAGGCACGGTGCGTTCCAGCGCAGTAATACTTGATTCTCTCTCTCGAAGCCCAACACACTGTTGGTGCCGGTGCCAAGGGCCAGCTGCCTGCCGCCAATGGCGCCAAGGCCCATCCAGGTGCCCGCCAAGCTGCGCAAGATATGGCCATGGGCGAAAAGGGCTACATCGCCATCTACGGCTAGAGCCGCTGCGATCATCTGGGTGCAGCGGCTGGTAACCGCAGCAGCATCTTCCCCATCTGGGCAGCCATGGCTCCACACACTCCAGCCCGGCACTGATTGGCGGATTTCAGGGGTTGTGATGCCTTCATATATGCCGTAGTTCCATTCGCGTAGTAGTTCATTGATCTCCGCTACAGCGCCTAAGCCCGCCAACTCACATGTGCGCCGTGCCCGTTGCATTGGGCTTACCCATACGCGGCTGAATTGTTGCTGGGCCAATAGGGGCGCAAGGGCTTCAGCTTCAGCTTCCCCCTCCGGTAGCAAGGGAATGTCGCTGGTGCCGGTGTGGCGACCATTGCGACTCCATTCGGTTGCCCCATGGCGCAGTAACCAAATCTCTTTGCCTTTGTTCATTTTTAGCTGGGGTTGGTTCGCGTTAAGCGAATTTCAAACCAATCGATTAATACTGGCCAAATCTCGCATCAAACCGGTAGCTCGAAGCGGTGTTGCTGATCACAGATTGTTTGAGCATTTCAGTGCAGCGTCCCGCAGTCGTTTGGGGATTGAGGGGCACCCACCCCAGTGAAGATGAAGCCAGCTTGCGTGTAGAGCTGCGTTGCACCACCCTTCAAGCCTTGCCGGCACGCCCCAGCCCTCCAATAGCCAGGCAGGGTTAGTTGCAACAGCAGTTGTTTGAGGCTCTATTGCTTGGCATGGCTCCAGCTGCCAGCGATGAAATTCATGGCCCTGCAACCGTTCTCCCGGTTGAATTACGAGGCCATTTGCTTTTGGGGTTGCCTCCCGATAACCAAGATTTAGGGCACCCCGCTCGGCTCGGAACGGTAATACCCCAGCCATTTGGTGGGATTTGCCATTTGCATCTAAAAGCTGCTGCCCCAGCAGCAGCAACCCACCACATTCGGCATAAAGCGGCAAGCCAGCGCGGTAATGCCTGGCAATCGAGCTCAAGCTGCGCTGGCAATTACTCAATTCTTCGGCTTGCAATTCCGGGTAGCCCCCAGGCAACACCAGTGCCGCTGTTTGGGCTGGTAGAGCTTGATCCTCTAGCGGTGCCCACCAATGCACTTGGCAGCCCAAAGCTTCAAGCCACTCTGGCAATTCTGGATAGCAAAAATGAAAGGCTTTGTCTTTAGCAATTACAAGCAAAGGCTTAGAGATGGGATTTTTGGCAGTGGATCCCAGCGCCAAGTTGATGGGGCTTTGTTTAATTGTTTGCTTTGTTCCTGTTGCCATAAGCGATAGCAAGCTATCGAGCTGCAGCCATTCGGCTGCTAGAAGGGCAAATTGCTCCAGGCGTTTTGGCCAGGCTTCCAGTTCGCCTGGGGGTACCAGGCCCAAATGCCTGCTTGGTAATTCCAATGCCTCCTGCCGCGGCATCACGCCCAGCAGTGGCATGGCGATGCTCGCTAGAGCTTCCTGCAGCAACTGCTGGTGGCGACTGGTGGAAACTCCATTCAGCACTACCCCAGCAATGTTTAGGCGCGGTTCGTGATCGCGAAAGCCGCGCACCAAGGCCGCCAGGGAGCCCGCCTGACGGCTTGCTTCCACCACCAATAAAACCGGCAGATCGAGCTCCAGCGCGATGGCGGCGCTGCTGCCTTCACTGCTGGGGCCGCGGCCGTCGTAGAGCCCCATAACCCCTTCCACCAAAGCGAGGGGCACCTGTTCACTCCACCAGGCAAATGTGTTGCGCACCCAGGGGGCGCCGCAGAGGATTAAATCAAGGTTGCGACAAGGACGTCCGCTGGCACTTGCGAGTAACTGAGGATCGAGATAATCGGGACCCACTTTGAAAGTTTGCAAACCAAGGCCCCTACTGCGGGCCGCCGCGGCTAGCAGCAAACTGAGCAGGGTTTTGCCGCTGCTGCTGCAGGGGGCCGCAATAAGAAGGGCCAATTAGAGCAGATATTTAGTGTGGCAGCAGCTTGGCAGCTAGAGGGGCTGCCGCATTCAATAGCGGATTTGTGCTGTTGTGGCCGCCTCGCAGGGTGCGAGATACCTCTTTCTGGGCGGATTCCACGGTTGTAGCAACCACTTCTTCCACCAATTCCATGCGGGCCATGCCACCTGCCTCTAGGCGCATGCAACCGCCGGTTTCACCGCAGAGAATCACGCATAGGGGGGTGCGGCCCTCCGGTTCACATACAAGTCGCAAACCCACAAGGCTGCCGGGATGGGTGCTTGGGCTGCCCACTGGCACTGGCATTTGCCGAAAACGCACCGGCGTTCCATCGGGGCGGCGGAAACTGGCCACAATCCCATCACCTTCTGCCATCGAGGTGTGTTCCAGTTGCCAGCCCAAACGATCAGCGATCCAGGCAGCCATCAATAAACCCTGCACTGGCTGATGGCCTTGCACATCTATATCGAGCTGCACCACATGGGCAAGGGCATCTCTGCGGCTGGGCATATCGAAGGCCATGGCAAGGCTTTCGCGCCAGCTCACAAGGCGATACCAATTCAAATCACTTATCGACTGGCCGTTAGCAGCCCTTTGGCAAATCACCTCTAGTGCCCTTGCAGCTGAGCCGATGGCGGAATCAACCACGAGGCGCCGTGGCGCTTGGCTTACCGCTTCAAATAGATGGGGCGCTTCATCGAGAGAACCGTTCCACCACACCCAGCAGGGCAATTCAGCTGAAATCAAAGGGTTAATCATCTGCAAACCCTGCTCCAAGGCCCCAAGGCCGCCACGCATCACCACCACATCACCGCAAACACTGGTCATTGGCCCTTCCTCTGGTAAGGGGCAATAAGCCGCCACAAGGGTTTCTAGGGGGCGATCGCCATCAAGGGTGGGTGCAAGGGTGATTAAACGGCGTGGCTGGTGGCGGCTGATGGCGGCATCCACCTGCTGGCCGCGTAGATCTTCAGCAGTGGCATCCCCTGGCATCTGCCCCAGTTGCCAGGCCAAATCGGGCGCCAATGGTGAGGTGGAAGGGGGCAAACCACACACTGGGATGGCTTCCCGGGCTGCCTGTAACAATTCCGGACTCTCCAAACCATTGATTGGCCCGCTGAGGCGACCTAAGCGCACCAATTGCTGTTCAATCCATGCCGGTTCCCATACCACCAACGAAAAGGTGCTGGCGCCACTGACTTGTTCATGTTCTCCCTCCCAAAGACGTCCCAAATAATCGGGTACATCTTGGGGGGGTAATTCCAAAGGGGCTTGAAGCGTTAATTGCGGAGCCATGGTTTTGATTAGTTAATTTTGAAAAAAGAAAATCAGGGTTAAAAAGCGAGCTAGAAATTTCTAAGGGCGCCGCCAGAGCAAGCCATCACGGGCGAGCAAACTATCTGCAGCAGCAGGGCCCCAGGTGCGGGCTTCGTAGGGATAAACAGGCAGCTGCCAAGGCTGCTGTTCGATCAGCTCCACCAGTGGGGTGTAAAGCCTCCAGGCCGCTTCCACTTCATCGCTGCGGGTGAAAAGGGTTGGATCCCCGAGCATTGCATCTGCAAGTAAACGCACATAGCCCTCATCAGAGGGTTCGCCAAAGGATTCGTCGTAAGAGAAATCCATATCTACCGGCCGGCTGCGCATGCCGGAGCCAGGGGCTTTCACCTCAAAACGAAAATCAGCACCTTCATTGGGCTGAATTCTCAGAATCAATTGGTTTGCAGTGGGACCAGCTCCCGCGGAGTCAAATAAATGCACAGGTGCTTCGCGGAAGGTGAGCACCACTTCGCTGAGGCGCTTAGGCATGCGTTTGCCGGTGCGTAAATAAAAGGGCACCCCCTGCCAACGCCAATTATCGATGAATAATTTCATCGACACATAGGTTTCGGTGGTGCTGTTGGGATCAACGCCAGGCTCCTGGCGATAGCCCGTAAGGGGATCAGCGCTGCTGCCACCGGGGCCATATTGACCGCGAACGCAACACTTCCAGGGTTCTGCTTCATTTGCTAAGCGAGCTGCCTGCAGCACTTTTGCTTTTTCGTTGCGGATTGATTCCGGCTCGTAACGCCCAGGCGGTTCCATGGCCGTGAGGGCAAGCATCTGGGTGAGATGGTTTTGAACCATATCCCGCAGGGCACCGGCACTCTCGTAATAACCAGCCCGTTCTTCAACCCCAACGGTTTCAGCTGCGGTGATTTGCACGCTGGAGATGTAATTACGATTCCAGATTGGTTCAAAGATGGTGTTTGCAAAGCGCAGCACCAAAATGTTTTGAACTGTTTCCTTGCCGAGGTAGTGATCAATACGGAAGATCTGGTTTTCCTTGGCGCAATTGTTCACGATTCGGTTTAGGTCTTGAGCGCTAGCAAAATCACGGCCAAAGGGCTTTTCGATTACCACCCGGCTGCGTTTTGAATCCGCTAGCAGGCCAGCAGCAGCCAGGGCTCGGCAACCACTGCCATAAAAATTAGGCGACACCGACATATAGAAGGTGCGATTGCTGCGGGTGGCCCGCAGGCGATCTATCTGCTCAAGCCGCTTCCCAAGGCGCACCAAATCTTCATCAATCTGAAGATCCACCGGCTCATAAAAAAGACCATCACAAAAAGTTTTCCAGGCTTCTGGATCAGCGGCAATTTCTACTGCTAAGGATTTCTCCATTTTTGAGCGAAATTCAGCGTCGCTCCAGGGCCTCCTGGCGCAACCCAAGATTGCAAATTCGCTCGGCAAGCGCCGCTGGCGAAATAGCTCAAATAAGGCTGGGATCAATTTGCGGTGGGTGAGATCGCCGCTGGCGCCAAAGATCACCAAACATTGCGGCGAAATTACTCGTTCCTGCCGCAGACCAACACGGAGGGGGTTAGTGAGAGATGCCGTCATTTGCAGAGGTGTTCGCCGTGTTCTTACAGGTTGCCTGTTAGAGGTGAACAGAAGGTGAATGGTCTATCTGTCTGCAGATTTGAAACAGATTTAATAGGTTTCCACATGCCAGCGATCTGCCTTCTTAAGGGCTGGCCTGAGCACACTCCAATCCTGGCCGCGTTTGGCTGCGGCAGCGCTCATGGCCTCATCGATGCCGGGTTCCATGCCCTTCAAACCGCACATGTAAACGTGGGTTTTGGGATTTTCGATCAGGGCAAAAATTTCATCGGCATGCTCTGTTACCCGATCTTGGATATACATGCGGCCGCCGCTGGGATTTTGTTGTTCGCGGCTGATTGCTTTGGTGTAGCGGAAATTTTCGGGATATTCCGTGAGGTAGCGGCTGAAATCGTCTTCGTAAAGAAGGTTTGGTGTTTTGGGCACACCCATAAACAGCCAAGCTTTTCCTTTGAATTTATAACCTGAATTTTTGTTGTGTTCGCCAGGTTCAAACATCCGGCGTAAGTAGGCCCGCATTGGTGCGATGCCGGTACCTGTTGCAAGCATGATCACGTTTGCATCTTCCTCATCCGGTAAGAGCATTTCTTTGCCCACCGGTCCAGTGATCTTTACCTTTGCGCCGGGCTCAATGTCGCAGAGGAAAGTGGAACAGGTGCCGTAGATCTGCTCCCCTGCATCGTTTTTATATTCCAGCTGACGCACGCACAATGAGACAGTGCTCCCCTCGAGGTTGTCGCCGTGGCGAGTGGAGGCGATTGAATAGAGGCGTAACTTATTTGGTTTTCCGTTGGCATCTTCGCCATCGGGAATAATTCCGATGCTTTGCCCCTCGATGTAGTGAAGGTTCCCCCCAGATAGATCGAAGGTGATGTGATTTACGCGGCCGATAGCCCCTTCAGCTAGCAGTGAATAGTTGTCGGTAACAGTGCCAAGGAAAGGGTCTTTTGGTTTGTAAAGGTTTACGGGCACATCAGCATGGGCTTTTGCTTTTACTGCTGGAGCTGGGGTTTCCGTCACGGTTGCTTTTGGGGAGGAGTGTGAATTGGTAATCGGCTGCTGGTGGGGGGTGATGCTGAGAATATTGGCGCCGCAATTTTTGATGTTTTGCAATACGGCAGTTAATGAGCTGTAGCTCACGAGCATTTGTTTAACGCTGCGGCGCACGCTGCCGCCGGCCAAGTGGCTCACCTCGATTGTGAACATGCGGTTATCGCCAAGGTTGCAGGAAGCTGGAAGGACGCGCATGGTTCGAGGTGTCGCTTTTTAACTATAGGAACTGCCCTGCTCGGCTTCAGTTGTATCCCTTTCCTCGGGATCATTCGGTTAGGAAGAAAACACAGTTATTGTATTTAACGTTGCAGCTCATGCCAACAGGCCGCTATTAAATCTTGCAGCCCCCTCCTCTACTTACGCTTCCTTCCGAGCCCATCGAGCAGGAAATTGAACGCCTGCCCTCGGCTACTCGCCGCCTTGCTGCTCAGCTCAGGTTGCCCCTAGCTGAGGAGGCTGTGTGGCAAGTGCTCACAGACTATGAGAGCCTTCCCACCTTTATTCCAAATTTGGTTAGTTCCAGGCTGTTGAGCCGCGATGGTTCTTTCGTGAAGGTGGAGCAGGTGGGAAGCCAGAAATTTGTAGGTCTGAGCTTTTCAGCAAGCGTCCGCCTCGAATTGCAGGAGCGCTGCGCTGAAGGAATTCTTAGTTTTAGGATGGTTTCGGGCGATTTTCGCCGTTTTGAAGGGGCATGGACAGTGGTTAAAACCTCTGATGGGGTGAGATTGCGCTACGAATTACTTGTTCAGGCTTGCATTGGTATGCCAATTGCCTTGATAGAGCAAAGATTGCGGGAAGACTTGGCTACAAATTTGCGATGCGTTGCCCTTGAGGCCTTGCGTAGAGCTCAGGCAGTGAAACTTGCAGAAATTGTTTAACTGAAGATTTAGCTAAAATATAATGGTGTATTAATTAATTTCAATATTTTTCAGTGCTATTTGATATCCAAGTTGAAGCTTTTTGGCGCGCGGCCATCTCAATTTTGTGCCAATTAAATGATACCCCCAAGGGGATTCGAACCCCTGTCGCCTCCGTGAAAGGGAGGTGTCCTAGGCCTCTAGACGATGGGGGCAAGGCCTAATTGGCAAGAATTGAGCCTATACAGGCAACTCACCTTGAGTCAAGTATTCAGTCACTTTGACCACGCCACACCGGCACGGTGAAATGAAAGCAAGCACCTTCACCAGGGGCAGATACAACCCAAATGCGTCCGCCATGTACTTCCACAATGCGGCGACATACCGAAAGACCCACCCCAAAGCCGGAAGCTTGCGCTGCTGTTTGTGGTAACCGCACCCGATCTTGAAATATTCGTTGCTGTTCCTCCATTGGGATGCCGGGTCCGGTGTCGCTAACGCTCACTTGCACCCACTGGCTGGTGCGGTGAAGCAATGAAAGGTTCACCTGGCCCCCATCAGGGGTGAACTTGAGGGCATTTTCGATCAAGTTCAACAAAACCTGCCGCATCCGTCTTTGGTCTGCGTATACATCGGGTAAATCTCCTGGCACATCGGTGTGCAACTCCAAAGAACGGTTTACCCAAAGTTTTTCCAGCTCAAGAATCGCTTCAGCAGCAATTGGCGCTAGCGGTAAGCGTTGAGGATTAAACATTGCTTCCCAACGGGTGCTTCCCACCTCCAGGAGGTCTTTTGAAAGCTGCTCAATATCGTCTAAACGGCGATCCACCACATCAAAAAATCGTTCGCTATCAATTTGATTGCGTCTGAAGCTCTGCAAAGCCAAATTTGCAGCGGTGAGGGGGGTGCGCAATTCATGGGCCACCATGCGCAGCAAACGTTCCTGAACCCCAAGCCGTGAGGTGAGGGTTTCATTTTCTTGCCGCAGCACCAATAACTGATCTTCCAGCTGCAATTCTCTCTGGCTGAGTCCGCCACTTGGTTCCGCCGTTCGCAAGCCCATGCCAAGGCCGCTTACAAGGCCCAGTTGGCGCCAGCGTGGGAGCCAATTTTCCATTTGGCGCCGGATTGCATTACCAGCAAATACCTGTTTGGGCGGTGGATCTAGCTTGATTAATGCAGGGGTGGCAACCAAGCGATGCAACTCCAGCAGTTCTGGTTGCTTTTGCGGATCAGCAATGGTGAGGGTGAGCTCAAAATTTCCTTTTTGCTCCTCAAGAAATTCCAGCAGAGCTCTTAAATCCGCACCCGCCAATTGGTTGGGGCCCGCCAGCAGCAGCAGGTTTAAGACCTGTTGTTGAGTTGTTTCTCCCTGGCCGGGCACTACAAAATTCAGATATTTGACCCACACTATTAAAAAAATCTGATTTACATACCTAAAAAGGCAAAATCGGCTTCATTATTCCTTTTTAACCACACTTTGATGGCCTTGGGTTTGATCAAGCAAGACCCCAGCCGCATCAATCTCGATAGCTCCCTGCGCCGCTGGTTTTCCCGCAATTTGGGGCTTTGGCGTTCTCGCCGTCAATACGTTTTTGGCGATGATGAGTCACTTAAAATTGATGTGCTGCTTCGGATCGAAGCTTTTAGTGAGCCGGTGGAGGGTGATGCCGCTTACCGCTTTAGCTGGTGGCCGGAGAAGGAACACAACTTTTTCGAAAAACAACCACGCTTTGTGCCCACAGGCACCATGGAGGCATTCCTTTGCGGCCACCAGTTGCGCCGCAGCCGTGGTTTTTTTAGTGGCTCTCCAACTAAAAGCCAGATCCGTCAGGTGGATGAACACGAATTGGTTTTTGAATCCCATTACCAGGAATGGGACATCCTTGAGCACATCCGCCTAGTAGCCCAAGATTGCTACCGGAGCAGATCGATTTATTCCTGGCGTAATGGGGAATTGGAGGTTGCTGAGGTGCACCACGAGATTCGTCTTGAAAGCGGTGGAACAACAATTGAGGCTGAATGAGGAGCATGGTGCAACATGGTTTGGTTCTTAGTAAGAAGATTGTTGTGTTGCGTCAGCTGATCTCCGCGTCTGCACTGCTGGCGCTTTCAACTTTTAGCTCAATTACTGCGGTGCAAGCTCAAGTGGGTCCAAAGCCGGCAAGCGAGGCTGAAATGACCCTCTACACCAGGATTTCAGCTCTAAATGCTTGTATCGCGGCAGCCAACGGAGTCGATTTCAATAAGTCGATCGGTATTGCTGGTGAAACGCTTACCCAGGTGCTTCAGGGGCAAAACGGTGGCGCGATTCAGCAGTTAGGGGCAAAAGCTTTGCCCCTAGAAGAGTTGCGTAAAGGTTCGATCAACTCAGTATTGATTGGTGTTTCTCAAGTTTGCCCAGATCTGATGCCAGCAGATGTGCGCGACAAGGTAAAGCAGGCGCTGCAGCAGCAAGGCAAGCCAGCTAAGTAACCATGCTTTCCCCTGGCGCAGCGGTAGTGCCGATCCGATTAATCGATTACAAGCCCCCAACGGTGCTGATCGAGCAAGTGCAATTGCTGGTGCAATTGTTTCCAGATAAAGCCCTGGTGGATTGCCAGCTCAGCATTACGCCCAATGGCTTAGCCCCAGGGGACCCCTTAGAACTTCAGGCCCTAGACCTAGAGCTGCTAGAGCTCAGTATTGACGGTTTACCAGTGGCTGATTGCCATTGGCAGCACAGTGCAGGTGTGCTGCGTTTAGAAGCTGGAATCTTGCCGCATACCAGTTTTTGTTTACGCAGCCTCAGCCGTTTACAACCCGCGGCTAATACCAGCCTTGAGGGGCTCTACACCAGTGGTGATTTATTCACCACCCAATGTGAAGCTGAGGGGTTTAGGCGAATCACCCCTTTTCTTGATCGCCCCGATGTGTTGAGTAGCTATCGGGTGCGAATTGAAGCTGGCCGCCAATGGGCACCAGTATTGCTGAGTAATGGCAACTGCATCGCCACAGGTGAATTACCTGGTGATCGCCATTACGCCGAATGGCACGATCCATTTCCTAAACCCTGTTATCTCTTTGCATTGGTAGCTGGCCCCTTAGTGGAAGTGGCTGATCAGTTCTTGAGCGCATCTGGCAAGCAGGTGCGCTTACGAATTCATGTGGAAAATGGTGATCAAAAGCTCTGCGGCCATGCAATGGCCAGCTTGAAACGTTGTATGGCCTGGGATGAACAGGTTTATGGATTGGAATACGACCTTGAGGAGTTCAATATTGTTGCGGTGCGCCATTTTAACATGGGCGCTATGGAAAATAAAAGCCTTAATATTTTTAACTCTAAGTTGGTATTAGCCGATGCAGAAACTGCAACCGATGCAGAACTTGAAAGTGTTGAAAGCGTAATAGCCCATGAATATTTCCACAATTGGACCGGCAATCGAGTTACTTGCCGCGATTGGTTTCAGCTTTCATTAAAAGAGGGATTAACGGTATTTAGAGATCAGCAATTTAGCGCTGATCTCCATGGCAATGCCATGAAGCGCATTGAAGATGTGGCCATGTTAAGAGCCTATCAATTCCCTGAAGACAGTGGCCCCACAGCCCATCCAGTGCAGCCTGATCAATACATAGCTATCGATAATTTTTATACCACTACCATCTATGAGAAGGGAGCTGAACTTATAAGGATGCAGCAAACTTTGCTGGGTAAAGATGATTTTATGGCAGGGGTTGCACTTTATTTAAAGCGTCATGATGGTAAAGCTGCCACCTGTGAAGAGTTTTTGCAGGCCCTTGAGGCGGCCTCATCTAAGTCTTTGGCTTCATTTCGGCTTTGGTATCAACAAGCTGGCACCCCAGTGCTAGCGATCAAGCAGCAGTGGGATTCAAGCCTTGGTCAATTGCAGCTGCTGTTGAGCCAGTCGTATCCGTTAATTGCAAACCAAAGCTCAACAAAGCCGGTACCCATCCCGGTGAGCATTGCCTTGATTGCTGGCGGCGGAGAGCTGCTTAAAGAGCAGCTGCTTGTTTTAGATGCTGCTTCTAAGCAGTGGCAATTCAACGATTTACCCCCAGGCGATCAGCCCCCTTTAATTTCAGTGCTGCGTGGTTTTTCTGCGCCCGTGCGTTTGCAGTTTGAGCGTTCTAATCACGATTTAAAACGTTTGCTTTTGCATGAAAGCGATGCCTTTAGCCGTTGGGATAGTGCTCAACAACTTTGGCAACGTTGTCTTTTGCAACCCTCCTTAGAACAGCAAGAGAGCCTGCTGGCCATCTGCAAACAATTTCTAGCTGATCAAATTAATGCTGAACAAAGTTTTGATCCGCGCTTGCTGGTGGCGTTGTTGCAAGCTCCTGCTCTAGAGGAATTGGAGGCCGCCTGCTTAGAGCTGGAGATAACTCCAGATCCTCCTGCTTTAGAGCGGGCTTTGCTAGAGCGCAAGATCTGGCTTGGCCGTGAATTAGCCAGCCAATTACAGGTGCTTTGCCACCAATTAGCACAACCGGTTCAGCAGCTCTGGCCCGCAGGCGTAGGGCAGAGGCAGCTGTTGGGGTTGGCTTGGAGCTGGCTTGTGGCAGGTGGTTTAAAGCCAACGGAGCTTTCGCTTATCCAGCATGTTGAGGGTTCTTCTATGACCCTTGCCCGCGCAGCGCTTGCTGCTCTACAGCCGTGGGATTGCCCAGAGCGCAGCGATGCCATGGAAGTATTTCAAAGCCGCTGGCTTGAGCGGCCTGTAATTCTTGACAACTGGTTTGCCCTGCAAGCTTCTGCCCCTTTTGGTGATGCGATCGCCAGGGCAGAAGCGCTGTTGAGCCATCCTCGCTTTGATCCCCAAGCACCGAATAGTTTGCGGGCGGTGTTAGGCGGATTTGCCCGCTGCGCTCAGTCTTTTCATAAACCAGATGGCAGTGGCTATCGCTGGCTGGCTGATCAACTAGTGGCACTCGATGTGCAAAATCCAATTGCCGCTTCGCGGTTTTTAAAATTATTTATGGGTTGGCGCAACTATGGCCCCCAACGCAAAGATCAGATGCAAACAACTTTATATTGGCTCCTTGATCGTTTGCATTCAGCCAATAGCCAAGAAATTACGCGTCAATGTTTAGGGTTGTAAAAAAAAGTTATCGAACTGTGCGTAGATTATTTGAGTTTGGGAACGGATCTGGGTATAAACTGCGGTGCACTTGATTAAGAACTGTTTTACGTATTTCTCCTCCTTCTTTACCAGCGTATTGCCCCCATAAACCTTCCCAATAAAAGTAAATAACACCAAATCCTCTCTCGGCGCTAAGTGCTATCTTTTTGCGCAGAGTGTTTGTATCTGTGCTGCGCCCACCAAAACCAGCAAGCACGCCAATATTAATTGGGATACCCCAGCTGCGGGCACGATCGAGGGCTGGTTGATTGAGATCTTGTTCAAATCCGCGCACTGAATATGCATAATTTTGAACTACCAATTCATCCACCAATCGCCTCACAGACCAGATCTCCCAATCCTGCAACCACTTGTTGTAAGCAAAGCGAAATGGACCTGGCGATAAACTGATCCTGCCATTGCCATTACTGCGTTGTAGGGCTTGGCGCAATTCCACCAATAGCCCGGTTAATTTTTGACGACGCCAGGTCATCCAGGCGCGATTTGTGTAATCGGCTGGAGGTTCAAGGCCTGTTTCTTGTTTATATAATGCTGCTGTGTAAGCGTCGTAACCTAAATCCACAGGCCAGGCAAAATGATCATCCAGCTGAACCCCATCAACTTTGCATCGCTCTACGATTTCGGTGATTAAACCAATAAATCGCTCTCGCACTCCAGGGTGGGCTGGATTTAACCACACCCTTAAATCTTTTAAAGGAGATGTTTTTAAGTTTGCTCCGTGCATTGCGTAGTAAGGGGAACCATCTATCTTCTTTAAGATCCAATCGGGATTTTGTTTAACAACCGCTGCATCACCCGGTTCCATTAAGCCATATTCATACCAAGGAATAACTTGTAAGCCTCTTTTGTGGGCTACGGCTGTCATCCGGCAGATCGGGTCTAAATCAGGTGAACGCGTTGCTAGAGCCGGCTCCATAGGCGCCCATTTTGAGCGATGAAAGGTGGTGCCACGGCTCCATACATTTGGGTAAAGAGTATTAAATCCTGCATCAGCTAACTCATTCACTGCCCGATCAATACGAGTTGCTTCGTAATAGAGCGGGCTTGGAGTATTAGTAAGCCATACCCCAACTCGGTTTGAATTTGCTATGGCGGGATTTATAAAATGAGCATTAGCTCCAATGAACAGAGGTAAAAGCAGGCTGGATCGCTTCGGGATATGTATTTTCGCGAATAGTTTTGCGATTAAGTTCATCTTTTTTAACGAAACATTGAGCTCACAGAACTCTCTTCATGAATGCGCCAAATCGCTTCACCGAGCATATTTGCTACAGAAAGAACCTGCAGTTGTGGGAAGTATTGATCTGCAGGTATTGGAATGCTATTTGTAACCAGCACCTCTTCAAATAAGCCTGGTTCAGCAAGCCTCTCAATAGCTGGCGGTGAAAACACCGCATGGGTGGCGCAGGCAATTACCCGTTCAGCGCCCCTCTGCCGCAGTAGTTGCGCCCCTTTTGAAATCGTGCCGCCGGTATCGATCATGTCGTCTACTAAAACTGCCGTTTTACCTTTCACATCACCAATAACTGTGAGGCTTTCAGCCACGTTGTGAGCAGAACGGCGTTTATCAATAATCGCTAGGGGAGCATCATCCATCCGCTTTGCAAAAGCTCGCGCTCTTGCAACTCCACCCACATCGGGTGATACCACCACCACCTCACCTAGGTCGCGGGTGGCTAGGTAATCCACCAGTACCGGTGCCCCGTAGATGTGATCGCAGGGAATATCAAAATAACCTTGTATTTGGGATGAGTGCAGATCCATCGCCAGCACCCGATTAACCCCAGAGGCAAGCAATAAATTTGCTACCAATTTTGCAGCAATCGATTCCCTACCCGCTGTTTTGCGATCTGCCCTTGCGTAGCCGTAGTAGGGAACCACTGCTGTGATTTGACGCGCCGACGCTCTACGGCAGGCATCCACCATGATCAGCAGTTCCATCAAGTGGTCGTTTACCGGCGCACAGGTGGGTTGCACCAGGAACACATCGCAACCGCGGATCGATTCCTGGATTTGGATGTAAATCTCACCATCAGCAAAGCTTTTGCTTACCCGAGGTCCGTCTGGGATACCTAAATAAGCAGCAATTTCATTGGCAAGTGCTGGGTTTGCGCTGCCGCTAAACAACCGCAAACGATTGCCGTCGCCAGGATGGAGGCTGGTGATACTGCGTTCGGTGGCCAAAAATCTCGTCACGGCGCTTGGGCTGTGATTGTGATGATGAGCCCCGATCGTAGAAGCGAGCCCTCTATCCCGCCTCAAATGGATGTTTTGTTAATTTGCGCTCCCCACGCCAGTGCCGTGGTTGCCCCCTTCGCTTGGGCCTGTGGCTCCATGGGTTGGGGCCCTCTGCGCTGGTTGAATAATGCCGCTGCAAACCCTCAATTGCAGTTTGGGGAAGAGCGCCTTTGGGTGCTGCCAGATGATCTGGAATTGGTGGATTGGGTTGAACCCCTTGCCGCCCATCGGCTGCCAACACTTTTGGTTTTACCTGGCGGGCCGCGGCTGCATGGCGAGGCAGCACTGCATCAGGCGTTGCTGAAACAGGCGGGCGTACCTCTTGTGGGCTTATTGCAGGTGGGGGGGGATTGGGAGCCTCAACAGCGGCGGCAAGAGAATTTGGCTTGGTTAGGTAATTGGCAGCCAGGGGATCGCCAGGCCCTTGCTCTCACAGCCCCATTGGCAATTCTGATGAAGCAAAGGCTGCGGCAGCTCGATTTGGCCTAGTGCTTTTTAACGAGCCAATCTTTGCCAAGCAACACTTCAACCTCGGCGCCAGGGCTCAAAGGCCCCCGTTGCAGTTCCCCAACCCCGAGCACTTTTCGCACTGCCAGGGCCTGCTTTGGATTGCGGCCGTGCAGGATCAGTGTGCGTTGCCGTTGCTGTTCTGCGCTGTTGCTACTCAGCTGCGCGATTAAGCCTGCCCCTTGAAGCAGCTCGAGGGCCCTTGTGGTGCTTTCTCCTTCTGCGCCTTCAAGGTTTATTAAGGAATTTTCTGAAGTTGGGCTTTGGCCTTGATGCCAAAGCTCGAGCAGGGGGGTGGCCCGTTGTTGATCAAGGCGGCGCGGCCCAGATGTGCTGCTAAGCGGTAGCCGGCTGAGGCTGATTAAATCCGGATTTTTTAGCCCTGCGGCCAGCAGGCTGAGCATTTCTCCATGGCCCAGATTTGTATCGAACTTTGAGCGAAGCCCTAGTAATAAAGCGGGAAGTTTTGGCACAACATTGGGATCAGCCAGGCGCTCTGCCAGGGGCAACACAAGTTGCTGTTGGCGTTGGCGCCTGCCGCTATCACCTTGATCAGGGCCTTGAAAGCGCAATAGTTGATCTAGCTGAGCGCCCCCTAGCCATTGCTGGCCCGCATCTAATTCAATTTTTAATTTGCTTTTTTTATCTTGATATCTCATGGCGGTTTCAATGTTGAAGGGCAGCCCGCCGATGCCATTAATTGCTTCCTGCATGGCACCCCTTGGTATCAATAGGTAGCGATCTGGCAGCACGGGTTCACCGCCATTTGCCAGCAATTGAGCCACCACATCTGCAATTAAGGCAACACCCCCCTGGCGATAGAGATCCGTTAGCGGTTGCAATTTTTGCTGGCCCGGCAGTAGCACCGCTAATTCGCTTGGGATCTGCAGCAGCTCTAGGCCCCCTGCTGGATGCACCCGCGCCATAAGTAACAGCTGCACCTGGGCTAGGGCTTGGTTTTTGGCGTTGATCTTTTCGCTATCAAGGCCAAGTAGTAGCAGGGTTTGGGGCCGGCCGGGCGGATCTGCAAGGCGGCTGATGGCCGGCTGTAGATCCTCGATTGGCTTGGGTGCCTTCAGAGGAATTAGTTGCCCCCCTAGAACTGCGCCCAGGCCGATCCCAGCAGTTAAAACTCCAAGCCGCCAAAGCACCCGGCTGCGCCGCCGCAGTTGCTGCCAAGGTTGTTTGTTTGAAGGCGGCGAAACGGTAACCATGCCCGATAGTTTGGGGCCTGAGCGCGAGTTCGTGTGCATTGACATTTGCTCCCCACGAAAGGGCCCGCCCCATGGCCCGTGGCACGGTTAGGCCAGCCAAGCAGCTTTGCAGTGATTGCGGCCTTTGCGATACCCGCTGGGTGGCCTATGTGCGCCAGGCCTGCGCCTTCATACATCAACAATTTGATCAGCTGGAATTCCAAGCCCATGGCCGCAGCCGCAAGCTTGATAACGAGGATGAGCTTTATTTCGGTGTTTTCCAGCGCATGTTGTGCGGCAGGCTTGAACCTGGGCTGGAGGGGGCACAGTGGACTGGCATCGTTAGCAGCATCGGTGAACGCGCCCTAGAGCAGGGGCTGGTTGATGCGGTTGTCTGCGTGCAGCAAAGCCCAGATGATCGTTTTACGCCGGTGCCGGTGCTTGCCCGCAGCGTTGCTGAGGTGCGCGCAGCACGGGTAAATAAACCAACTCTTTCCAACAACCTTTCGGTGCTGGAACAGCTACCTGGCAGTGGCATCCGTCGCTTACTTGTGGTGGGTGTGGGCTGTCAAACCCAGGCGCTAAGGGCGGTGCAAAGCAGTCTTGGCCTCGAAGAGCTTTATGTGTTGGGTTTGCCTTGCGTAGACAACGTGAGCAGGGCTGGTTTGCAAACCTTCTTGAATTCCAGTAGTCGCTCCCCAGACACAGTGGTGCACTACGAATTTATGCAGGATTTTCGAATTCACTTTCGCCACAGCGATGGCAGTAAAGAAACTGTGCCCTTTTTTGGCCTCGACACACCAAAACTTAAGGAGGTGTTTGCCCCCAGTTGCCTTAGCTGTTTTGACTACGTAAATGCCGCTGCTGATTTAGTGGTGGGTTACATGGGAGCGCCATTTCGCTGGCAATGGTTAGTGGTGCGTAACAACCGTGGCCAGCAGCTTTTGGATCTTGTTGAGAAGGAATTACAAACCCAACCTGTGATGAGTGCAGGTAACCGCAGGCAAGCTGTGCAGCAGGGCATAGAGGCATACGACAAAGCCCTGAAACTGCCCGGTTGGCTGGCGGAACTAGTGGGTTTTGTTGTGCAAAAAGTGGGGCCTAAAGGCTTGGAATATGCGCGTTTCTCTATTGATTCCCACTTCACAAGAAATGCGCTGTGGTTAATGCGCCATCATCCCCACATGGTGGAAAGCCATCTGCCCCCCTTTGCCCGCAAGATTGTGAACCGCTACCGCCTACCTCAGCTATGAGCAATCTCTTAAAGCTGCTGGGGGGCCAGCGCCAATTCGGTGTATTGATGCATGTTTCCAGTTTGCCTGGCCCTGGCTCTAGCGGTTGCTTTGGCCAAGCGGCCCTTGAGTGGATCGATCTTCTTGCCGATCATCAAGTGAAGGTGTGGCAGGTTTTACCGCTTGCCCCAACAGATAACACTGGATCCCCTTACAGCTCCCCTAGCGGTTTTGCCCTTAATCCGCAATTTTTAGATCCCGATCAGCTGGAGCCCCAATCAGCTCTCGATCAAAGCTTCAGCCGCTGGTGCTTGCAGCAGCAGTTTTGGTTAAAAGATCATTGCCGCTTCATGGTGCTGCACCGCCGTTTTGAGGGGGCCCCTTGGTGGCAGTGGCCTAAAGCCTATGCCGCTCGCCATAAAGCTGTAATTCAGCAACTAGACGAACAGGAGGCGCCACTGCTGCAGCAAGAGGCTCTACAGCAGTGGCAGTTGCAGCAGCAATGGCAGGCATTGCGCGCCCACAGCCAAAAGCGCGGCGTGCAATTACTAGGTGATCTACCTTTTTATGGCGCTCACGACAGCGCTGATGTGTGGAGTAAGCCGGGCTTATTTAGCCTTAATCCCGATGGCAGCCTTGCTCAACAAAGTGGTGTACCGCCAGACTATTTTTCAGCTACCGGTCAGCTTTGGTCTACGCCTGTATATCGCTGGAGCCGTCATCGTTTAAATGGCTACCGTTGGTGGTTGCAGCGGCTTGAAAGGCAGCTGGAGTTATTTGATTTGCTGCGGCTTGATCACTTCCGCGCCTTTGCCGGTTTTTGGAGTGTGGCTGGTGCCGATAGCACAGCTGAAGCTGGCGAATGGCTGCCTTCACCTGGGCAAGCAATCCTGAAAAAGCTCAGCCGCCGTTGCGCCGGCCCCTTGCCGCTTGTGGCTGAGGATCTTGGTGTAATTACCCCTGATGTAGACGCTCTACGGGAAAGTTTTGATCTCCCTGGCATGAAGGTGTTGCAATTCGCATTTGAAGCTGATCCAACTAATGCCTACCTACCTCAAAACTTTGGCACTGGTAGTTGGGTTGTTTATACCGGCACCCACGACAACGCCACAGCAAGGGGCTGGTGGCAGCAACAATCAGATGCAGTGAAACAGCAACTGCAAAATCTTTTGGGTCATCCGGTGGAATCCCCTGGTTGGGAATTGTTGCGGTTAGCGCTTGGATCCACAGCAGATTTAGCAGTGGTGCCGCTGCAGGATCTGATGAGCCTTGATGATCAGGCCCGTTTCAATACTCCAGGCACAGCAAGCGGAAATTGGAAATGGCGATTGGATCAACCAATTGCCAATTTGAGGGGCCATCTTGAGGGGCTGCAACAACTAGGCAAGCTTTATGGCAGAGGTCTTAGTTCTGGGTAGAGCTGCAGCAATTTGGTGAGCGGTTGGGCTTCTCTTTTTAGGCCTTGTTGCGGTGCAATCGGAGCAGGGCTGAAACTGCCGGATCTAATTAATTGTTGTTGTTGAAGGTTTAGGCCGTAGATGAGCGCCATTAGCAATGTTCCATAGGCAATAGTGCCTTGCCAGGTACTAAATAGTTCGATCGAGCCAAGGGTGAAACCAGTTAAGGCATCATCTCCGCCCACTGAGCTTTTGTGGATTGGGGGTAAAGCTGTCTTAATTACTTCTGCAACTTCTGTTTCTGGAAGCGCTAAGCGTTCCGCCAGTTTCTTCAGGATCGTGCCAAGAAAAGCAGCTTCCGGCAGCCGTTGAATCCAGCCTTTTTCCAGGGCTTCCAGCACAGCTGTGCTAACTCGCGTATCAAGGGCTAGCTGGCGCATGCTGAGGTTTTGCTGTTCCCTTTCCCGCTGCAAGCGCAGGCCAAAGGAACGCAATGCAGCTTCCTGCTGTTGCTGCTTTACGGAAATCTTTTGGTTGCTTTTAACTTTGGCCACGGAAACGCTTTGGCTTTTCGGATTGTTCGTAATCGGGTTCAGGGGGATTTAATAATTTGGCAAGGGCAGTGGTTTCGCTTTCACTTAACCATCGCCAGGCGCCAGGCTCCAGATCACCTAATTGCACTGGCCCCACTGATAAACGCTGCAGATCTAAAACCGGGTGGCCCAATAATTCCGCGGTGCGGCGAATTTGACGATGACGCCCCTCCTTCATCTCAATTTCTACCAAGCTGCGCCGCCTGCCATGTTCCTTTAATGCCACAAATACCGCACGGCTAGCGATCCCATCAAGGGGCACCCCTTTGCTCCAGCGCTCCAATACCTGAGGGCTGGGGTTCCCCTCTACCCACACCAAATAGCGCTTGGGATGATTAAAACGGGGGTGGGTGAGGCTGAGGGTGATCTCACCATCGTTGCTAAGCAGCAGAGCCCCATGGCTAAAGGCATCCAAGCGCCCCACTGGGTGGAGCCCTTGCCCCCTCGCTAGATCCGGCGGCAGCAGATCTAAAACCGTGGGTCTGCCCATTGGGTCGTGGCAGGTGCTGTGCACTCCCCTTGGTTTGTGCAGCAGCAAGGTGCAGCAGGAAGCCTTGGCAGGGAGTGGCTTGCCATTTATTTCAATGCGATCAATTGCTGGATCGGCTTGGTCGCCTGGTTTTGCCCGCACCCCATTTACCAAAATGCGGCCTTGAAGCATTAGCTCCTCAGCGCGGCGCCTGGAGCACACCCCAGCGGCAGAAAGTAATTTTTGCAACCGTAAACGGCTCATGGGCTCACGGGCAACGACAAAACCAACAATGCACCACCACTGCTGTTGTTGCGGGCGCGGATATGGCCCCCATGGGCTATTGCGATCTGTTGCACGATTGCTAAACCAAGGCCGCTGCCCACCCTTTTGGCACTGGCTCGGGATGGATCACCTCTATAAAATCGTTCAAACATATGTTGCAAATCCTCCGGGCTAAAACCATTGCCTTGGTCGCTAATTTCTATGCGCTGCCAACGACCTTCAAGTTGAAGTTTAACGTTGATTTCGGTTTCATCTGGGCTGAAACGCAAGGCATTATCAAGCAGATTTAATAGGGCTCTGTGTAATAAAGTTTGATTACCCATTACGGGGTGGGCATTGCTGCTTTCGAGCACAAGATCAATCTGATGCTGCTCTGCTAATGGAGCAATTGTTTGCCATGCTTTGCCAACTAAATCACGAATATTTACTATTTTTATGCTGCTTTCAGTGTTATTTAGAGATGGATTGTCAAGTTTATTTAATTCCAATAGATCTGAAACTAAGCGCTGTAAACGATCTAGTTCTCGCTGTAATCGCTCAATCTGAACCACCTGCTTTTTGTTGGGGTTTTGGGCAAGGGATTCGGTTACAAGCGATAGGGCAGTGAGTGGGGTGCGCAATTCGTGGGCTACATCGCTAATCCAGCGCTCCTGCTGTTGTTGTTGGGATTGCAAAGACTGGCAACTTTGCACAAAAACACCAATCCAACCCCCTGCGCCAGGGATTGCGAGGGCCTCCAAGGGTTCAGAACTGATGTTTTCCGGTTCAAGTGGAGTAGCGCTCACGGCGGTGGCATTCCAGCTAACTCTTTGGCTGCTGTTGCTGCGGCGTGCTTCAGCCACCGCAGCGTCCAATTGATGGCAGCGCACTACTTCTAGAAGGTAGCGATTTGACAGTATCGATGCGTTGGATAGATTTAAGAGGCGCCTTGCCCTACTATTTATATGCTGTAAGCGGTTCCACGGATCCAAAACCAACAGCCCTTGAGGTGAATCCTCAAGCCAGCCGAGTAATTGTTCTGCATCCAAGCAATTGGGCTTGCGCCATAACTTTTTTAAACCAAATATCATCCGAAACGATAACCAAAACCGCGTACAGTTAGTATAAATTCAGGAGCGCTCGGATTGGTTTCTAATTTCTCTCTTAGCCAGCGAATATGTACGTCTACAGTTTTACTATCACCCATAAAATCAATACCCCAAACTCGTTCTAATAATTTATCGCGGCTCCAAACCCGCTTTGGATTTTGCATAAACATTTCAAGCAGGCGATACTCCTTGGGGGAAAGATTTACCTCCTTGCCGCCGCGGGTAACACGACATTCCTCCGGATAGAGGGTGATGTCTTCATGGCGCAATACTTGCTTTTCGCCACTGTCGCCGTTGCTGCCGCTGCGGCGCAGCAAAGCGCGGCAACGGGCCACCAATTCCCGCATGCCAAACGGTTTAATTAAGTAATCATCCGCCCCCACCTCAAGCCCCACCACCTTGTCTGTTTCGGAATCGCGGGCGCTTACAACCAAAATCGGTGTTGAGAAGCCCCGGCGACGCACATAGCGGCAAACATCTAGGCCGCTAACTCCAGGCAGCATTAAATCGAGCAACACTAAATCGAAGGGCAGCTGATCCGGGCTGCCCTTAAAACGCTCAAGGGCTCCATTGCCAGTGGCTACTGCATCCACCACAAACCCTTCATTAATCAGGGCTTCAGTAATGGTTTCGCGAATTGTTTCGTCGTCTTCCACCACAAGCAATCGGGCTGGATTGGTTTGGCTGGGGGAGCTAACCGCCACAAAGAAATCGCGTGATATTTCAAACCTTAATCAAACTCGGCTCATTTACTAGCCAGTTCAGAAAAACTGATCGAAGTTATCGAAATCCACCGCTTTAAAACTACCTTCTTCCACTTGCTTCATCAAGCGCTCTAGCTGCACCCAGAGGCCGCCGCCAGTAAGGAGAGCAAGCAGCATTGATACCAGCATTGCCGCCCCTGCCGCAAAGCCAAACACCTGCAAGGCCCCTCCGATAAACAGGGTGATTCCAATCAGAGTTCCGGCAAAAGCTATGGAGGTTTCTGCATTGCCAAGGGGCAGCAGGGGTAAGCGATCTTGCTTCCAGGCCTCTAGGCGATTTTGGATCAGTTTTGCAAAAGTGAGGCCACAGAGCACGCCAATGGCTAGGCCAAAACCACTGAGCAGGAAAGGCGGCTGTTGGATTACCGCGTAAGGAAGATCAAATTCAATGCTGTCGTAGTCCAATAGCCGCCTGAGTGGTGCTACAGGCTAGGAGCTCAACTTGGCCAGTAGGTCGCTGGCAAGCCGTTTAGGCCCAAAACGGCGCCGCAACAGTTTTGCCAAATTGCTGAGATCCTCCGTGTTGAGGCGTCCGTCCCGCACAAGAGTGAGCAGAAGCCTCTGGCGCAGATCATGGCCCTGGGGGCCAAGAATTAATCGCAATCCAGCACCCGCCACGGGTAGCAAATCGGTGGGGCTGCCGTCTTGACCCACAACATCAAGCAAGTTTTCTAATCTTTGAAGTTGTAATTTGCCTGCACTGTCAAATAAAATATCAAGCAATTTTCGCCTTAATTCTTCAGTATCGGCAGCGAGTAAACGTTTTGCAACGTAGGGATATGCAACCCTAATGATGCTGAAATCTGGATCTAATCTTAAAGCTAAACCTTCCTGACTCACCACTGCTCGAATTATTAAGGCAAACCGAGCCGGCACCCTAAAAGGATAATCAAACATCAGCTCTGAAAAGCGATCGGTGATCGTTTTAAAATTAAAGCTGCCAACCGATTCGCCAAGTTGTCCGCCTAACACCTCTTCTAATGCAGGAAGAATTGGGCTTAAATCAGTATTTGGTTGCAAAAATCCCAGCCGCACAAAATCATGGCCAAGGGATAGGAAATCACGATTAATTAAATGAACAACCGCATCGGTAAGGGTTAAGCGATCATCATCACTAAGCATATCCATCATGCCAAAGTCAACATATCCCAAACGGCCATTGCCATCCTTGCCGCCAGGTAGCGCAAATAAATTGCCTGGATGAGGATCTGCATGGAAATAACCAAACTCTAAAAGTTGCCGCAACCCTGCAATTACCCCAGCTTTTACAAGGGTTGTGGGATCCAATTGATTTTCTTCAAGCACCGACCTTTCCTGCAACTTCACCCCTTCGAGCCAGGTGGTAGTAAGCACCTTTTGGCTACTTAACATTCGCTCAACTGCCGGTATAACTATACTTGGATCATCATCAAATAATGCCGCAAAGCGTTCTGCATTATCAGCTTCTAATTCATAATCTATTTCTCTAAACAGTGTATTGCCGAATTCATCAACTATTGCTGTTAAATCATCTCCTAAATTTAGGGGAAGAAAGGGGCCCGTAAATTGAGCCAGCAATCTAATTACAGCTAGATCAAGCACTAACTTTGCGTGCAGCTTTGGCCTTTGCACTTTTACCGCTACCCAGCGCCCATCGTGCATCTGCGCTTTATAAACCTGGCCAAGGCTTGCTGCTGCAATTGGCTTACTTGGAAAAATAGCAAACAAATTGCTTGCTGGAGCACCTAACTGATGCTCGATAGTTGCAAGAGCTATATCGTGATCAAAGGAGGGAAGATCATCTTGCAAACGTGTTAATTGCTCTAACCAATCGCGATTAACTAAATCTGGACGAGTGGATAATGCCTGCCCTAATTTAATGAAACAAGGCCCGAGATTAGTAAGAGTACTTAGTAGTAAGGCGCCGAGGCGCTTCTGCACCTGCGGATCCTTACTACTACCTTGGCTTAAAAGAGTGAGGCTTAATCGGCCCAGTTGCCATAGCACCACCAGCAGGCGTCCCAGCAGTTGATGAAGGGGAACAGCAGGGCGCTTATAGATGGCCGAACTCATAACTAAACAAACTCTAGAAACTGAATCACTGATCTGGTGTGGAATCCATTAGCTGCTGCCCATAAGCCCTGGCCCTTAGAAGTTGCGCTTAGGCGAGAAGCTCGCCGCAAGGGGGTTTTTTTGCATCTACCAGCCCATGGCCGCGGCAGGGCTTGGCTTGGTAGTGGCGTGCAGCAACAGTTGCCCTGGCAGCTTGATTTACCTGAACTGCCAGAGCTTGGCGGGCCGTTGCTACGGGAGGGGGCGGTAGCTGCTTCCCAGCAACAGCTGGCCGCTTTTTTTGGCGTAAGCCAGAGCTGGTATGGGGTGAATGGCGCCAGCGGTTTATTGCAGGCAGCTTTGTTGGGGGCAGCCGCACCAGGGGCACGGGTTTTGTTGCCCCGCAACCATCACCGCAGCTTGTTGCACGGTTGTTTGCTTGGCAATTTGGAGCCACTTTTTTACGATGTGCCGTTTGATCAAGCCACTGGCTTAGCCCAACCCTTGCCGGCGCAATGGCTGGAACAAATCCTTGAAAAGGCCGGTTCTGTTGCTTTGCTGGTGCTTGTATCCCCCACCTATCAGGGCTTGGCTGCCGAGCTGGATTCTTTGGTGGCGATCGCCCATGGTGTTGGGCTGCCGGTGCTTGTAGATGAAGCCCATGGCGCCCATTTTAATTTCGCGGCCAGCCTGCCCCGGGGGGCTATTGCCGCTGGCGCTGATCTGGTGGTGCAATCGATCCACAAAACCCTTGGCAGTTTGGGGCAAACCGCGTTGCTTCATCTACAAGGTGAAAGGTTGCAAAGCCAGCAATTGGAGCGGGCCCTGCTCTGGTTTCAAAGCAGTAGCCCCAGTGCTTTGTTGCTGCTTTCAACAGAACAAGCGGTGGCTCGATACTCAGCGGTTGCTGGTGAGCGTCACTTGCAACGCTGCCTAAACCAAGCCTTAAGCCTTAGGGCTGCGCTGATAAAAAAAGGTATCCCCCTTGTGCAAAACCAAGACCCTTTGCGCTTTGTATTGCATTGCGCCCAGTGGGGCCTTAGCGGTAGTGCCGCAGACGACTACTTAATGCAAAGGGGGGTTGTAGCGGAATGCCCGGAAGCATTAACACTCACTTTTTGCCTTGGTTTGGCTCCCATCGCGCCACTGCGTCGGCGCCTCTGCCGCGAATTAGAGCGTTTGAAATATTGCCAGCAAAAAGTGCCATCTTTGCCACCGCTTGATCCCCCACCATTTCCTCGCTTGGCTGGATTACAAGTGCCTCTTGCCGAGGCATGGCGCCTGCCTTCAATAACACTGCCTTTAGCTGAGGCGGCAGGGCGGATTGCAGCTGAAACCATCTGTCCGTATCCCCCTGGTATCGCTTTATTGCTTCCAGGGGAACAACTAGATCCAGCCCGCATTCAGTGGTTGCAACAACAGCAGTTGCTATGGGGGGGGCAGATCGCTGATACGGTTGAAGTTCTGGCTTGATTTAGGTGTCGGTCCAGGCCCCCTATCAATGGGATTTCGTTACCCCGGGGATACCAGATGGAGCCTTTGAGGCTGCCCCTGGCTTTAGCCCCACGCCCATGGAACAACGGGTGATGCTGCTGGCCCATTTGCGGCCACGGCCCGATTCAGTGGTTTGGGATGTGGGGGGCGGAACCGGCGCTCTTGCCCTTGAAATCGCCCGTTTGTTACCCATGGGCAGGGTGCAAGCGTTAGAACGCGATCCGGAGGCTGTGGAGTTGCTTGAGCGCAACCGGGCCCGTTTTGGGATCAAGAATCTGGAGGTGTTGCAAGGGCAAGCACCGGGTGATCTCCATAGGCTTGCCCCTAATCCAGATCGAGTGCTGCTGGAGGTGGGTCGCCCCCTTGGAGATGTGCTGAGGGCGGTGTGGGATTGCCTTGCTTTGAGGGGGCGTCTAGTGATAAGCACCTCAAGTTTGGAGGGATTGGTTGATGCCACCGACCATCTTGGCCAGCTTGCAGCCACAGATCTTCAGGTGGTGCAAGCAACGGTGCACCGCATGCAACGCCGGGGCGATCAAACCCGCTTGGGGGCGGCAGAACCCCTCTTTTTAATCGCAGCGGAGCGCCATCAATGAGCTTGCTTGGCAGCAGGATATGAAATTGCCTGGAATGAAAATATGAATAGGTGGTTGAGCGGCTTGGCGGCGGCAATTTTCGCCTTAATTATTATTTGGCTTGGTGGATGGTGGTTCACCCTCAGCCTTGGGGTAATTGTTCATCTTGCTCTTTTAGAATTTTTTCGATTAGCTCAATTTAAAGGAATTAGGCCAGCAACAAAAACCACCTTGGTGGTGTGCCAACTTTTGCTGATTACCACCCAGTTATTTCAAGCCAGCCCCCTTACGGCAGCTGTGTTGCCGTTGGCGGGTACGGTTATTTGTGGTTGGTTGTTGTTGCAACCAGTAACCGGCAGTATTTCCGATATCGCGGCTTCGATCTTTGGTCTTTTTTATCTTGGCTTTCTGCCAAGCCATTGGGTGCGCTTAAGGGCAGCTCCTGATGGTTTGGCGATCACCCTGTTGGCTTTTGTATTGATCTGGGCGGCAGATTGTGGTTCATATCTCTGGGGTAGCCGCTACGGCCGCACGATGCTTTCTGAGATATCTCCTAAGAAAACTGTTGAAGGTGCCCTGGCGGGTTTAATCGCCTGCGTTGTTTGCGGCGCCATCGGCGGGGTGCTGCTCGGTTGGAATTGGGGCTGGGCTCTTGGGGCGGTATTGGGCGCGTTGGTGGCCCTTTTCGCTTTGGTGGGTGATCTCACTGAATCGATGATGAAACGGGATGCGGGTGTAAAAGATTCCGGCGCCTTAATTCCAGGCCATGGAGGAATCTTAGATCGGGTTGATAGTTATTTATTTACGCCGGCGGTTGTTTTTTATTTTGTTACTTTAATTCAGCCGATTTCACGCTAACAATTGAGCTGCCAGATAAGGTTAAATGTTGCTGATTAATTGATAGCTCCTCAAGCCTAATTGCGGAATCGAGAGGCACCTGAATCGCTTTGCTGTTTGCTGCAGTTATTGGCGTTAGCCAGAGTTCACCATCTATAACTTCTAAACCGCAATTAATGAATTCGCCCTGGCTGCTATATAAGGTGAGTTTGTTTTCACTGATTTCGTAGCTTTTTAATTTTGAATTACCAAATAAAAGTATTGCTAGGTTGTTGCTGAAACTTAGCCAATGGGGATTAGCAAGGGATTTGCAAAGGCCTTCACCGCTAAATTCCACCTTGCCATGAATGCGAAAACGCTTATTTAGCTTTAGATCTTTTCCTTTTAGTAGTTGTGTTAAATCAAAACTGATAGGTTCACTTTGAAGCTCCACCGTTGCGATGGCTAAAGATTGAAATACCACCCCCTTTGCTTCTAGTTTTGCCCCTTCAAGGTTGCCCCCAAGCATGGCTAAAGCAGAACCCTCTAATTGCAGGTTTAGATGTTGTAATTCATCGCAAACGCTATACAACCAAAGGCGTACACCTTGGCTGATCAAATTCAAGAGGGGTCCGCTCATGCGGGTGTTTTAGGCTGAGAATTTAGCCAATGGGCTATCACCTTTTCGGGTTGATCGAGGTGGGGTAGGTGTCCGCAATTTTGCAATTCTGTGCAGCAATCCCCAAGCAGCGCTGCTGCTGCAAGACGCAATGGCGGCCTCAAAATGCGATCATTTGCGCCCCACAACACTGTTAAGGGGGTAGCTGGTAATGGAGCGCCAACTCCTGCAAAACCACCACTTCGGGCAAAGCAAGCAAGGGCATGGGCCCAGCCTGGGCTTTGTAAATGCAGGCTGGCAATTTCCTCTTCGGCTGCCCCTACGCTTGATTTCGGATCAGCAAATGCTTGGCGGCAAAGCCCTTTGCGCACTGCTGCTAAGCCGAGGAAAGCAACACCAAGTTTGTCTAGTAATGGGGGCAATGGCATTGGTTTCCCGGTTAATCCAGCTGGTGCCAGTAACAATATTTGCTGCAGTTTTTTGGGGTTGGCCTGCTCCAATTCTCTCGCTAAAACAATTGCAACCGCTCCGCCCATCGAGGCACCGATTAAGCCGAGGGGTGCAGAGGGATTTTCTGCATTAATTACAGCCGTAAGTGCTAACAAGTGCTCGATCACCAGCTGGGGCCCGTAAGCGGCAGCGATTGGGCGCGGACAAAAGCCAAATCCGCAAAGATCAGGAATCCAAAGTTGATAGTTACTTGCTAAAAGAGGAGCAATACGGCGAAATTCTAAAAAAGAACTATCAAATCCATGCAACATTAATAAAGGCGTGCCTTCCCCTAACACCGCTACTGGCCAATTCAAATTTGCTAAAGCGCCCCCGAGATTTAGCTGCAACCAGCGAACATTTGCAGCTAGGGCCCTGGCTTGTGGATCAATCAGCTGCTGGGCAGCAGCGCTTAGCGGGTTAGGCATCCTTGGCTGCTGCTAACTAAAGCTGCCAACAAATCATCGGCGCCAACAGGAAACGGCAAATGATGCAAATCAGAACCCGGCTTGCAGGCAAATTTGCATACCTGTTGCAATTGCTCAAGGCTGGCTTTACCAAGCCCTAATTCTTGCAAATTCACTGGCAGGCCCAATTTTTTAAAGAAAGGCAGAAGCTGTCTGCGCGCTTGAGCAGCTAAACCGCTGCCACCAATCTGCTCTTCTAAACGCAGTTGCACGAGCACCCCAAAAGCAACTTTTTCGCCATGCATGGAGCCGTGGCATTCAGCTAGCTGGGTTAGCCCATTGTGGATTGCATGGGCTGCAACAGTGCGGCAACGGGCGCCCCCGAGGCCCCCGATTAAACCAGCGGTGAGGGCGCTTGCTTCCGCCACTCGACACCAAGGAGCAGAGCCAGGATCTTGTAATGCTTCAACCCCTTCTAAAAGCAATTGATCGCGCAATACCCTTGCTTGTTGAACAGCTTGTTGCACCAAGCCATCACTGCTTTGGCCGCTGCTTACTGATGCTTCGTACCATTTAGCCATTGCATCGGCGATGCCACTGGCCAAGGTGCGAGGTGGCGCTGTGAGGATGAGTTGGTGATCAAATATCAGTAAATCAGGGCAGCGTTTAAGTGATACATCTGCTTGAAAAGCGCCAGCTGCTGAATAAATATTGGCTAAGGCGGTCCAGCCTGCGCAGGTGGCCGCGCTGGTAGGAACAGTGATGCAAGCAAGATCAAGATGATTCGCTATTAGTTTGCCAGCATCAAGAACCTTACCGCCACCGCATGCAATTACCGCATCGCAATTGCTTAATTTAATTTGCTCTTCTACAAGTGCTAGATCTGAATCGCAGCAATCAAAACGTAGTTCCGCATTCTCAACCGCAAGGTTTTGATTGGTTAAATCCTCACTTAATTGTTTGCGAATTAACCTTGTGGAAGCGCTTCGCCCTAAGAGTAAAGGCCGGCCACACAAACCGTTTATTAGCGGTAATGCTTGCTGCCAAGCCCCAGGTCCCCGTAGTAAATGCACAGGGGCGATGCTATGGGAGTTGATGGAATCTAAACTCATCCTTAACTAGACGTTTGCGCTTGCTAGCTCAGATTCCTCTTGGGGGAGAGTGGTTTGTCTTATTACAACTTGCTTCTCTTCGTTAACATCAACTAGGGCCGCATCACCCTCTGTAAGCCGACCGGAAAGGAATTCCTCTGCCAGAGAATCCTCTAGTAGGCGCATCACTGCCCGACGCAACGGACGAGCTCCATAACTAGGGTTGTAACCCTCTTCTACCAAACGTTCTTTAAATGATTCTGTTACAGACAGACTAATACCTTTTTCTTGCATTCGTTTAAACACTTCAAGGAGCATTATATCTGCAATTAGTTTAACTTCATCGCGGTTGAGTTGGCGGAATACGATTATTTCATCTAAGCGATTGAGGAACTCAGGGCGGAAATATTGCTTCAGTTCTTCGTTAACCAATGAACGAATCCGATTGTATGTATTGTCTTGAGCATCTCCGCCGCCAAATTCAAAACCTAAACCGCCGCCACCTTTTTCAATAACTTTAGAGCCAATGTTAGAGGTCATTATTATTAAAGTATTTTTAAAATCTACGGTGCGTCCTTTCGAGTCTGTTAGGCGGCCGTCTTCTAGTAATTGAAGCAAAAGATTGAAAACATCTGGATGAGCTTTTTCAATTTCATCGAACAATACAACGGTATAAGGGCGACGGCGTACCGCCTCTGTGAGCTGACCGCCTTCGTTAAAGCCCACATAGCCAGGAGGTGAACCAATCAGCTTGCTAACTGTAAAGCGCTCCATGTATTCACTCATGTCTAAGCGAATCATCGACTCTTCACTGCCAAAGAAATATGCAGCTAGTGCTTTTGTGAGTTCAGTTTTGCCAACTCCAGTGGGGCCAGAGAAGATGAAACTTGCAATCGGCCGGTTTGGATTCTTTAAACCAACACGGGCCCTGCGAATCGCTTTTGAAACAGCCTTAACAGCTTCATCTTGCCCAATCAAGCGTTGGTGGAGGGTTTCCTCCATATTTAATAATTTTACTGATTCTGTTTCAGTTAGTTTTTGTACCGGTACGCCGGTCCATGAGGCAACGATCTGAGCAATATCTTCTTCACTTACAACTGGCGTACCCTCAAAAGAAGAAACTTGGGGAGGATTAGATTCAGTGGATTCTCCATCAGGAGCTGGTGTGGATTCATCGCGACGGGCCTGGGTGATGCCACGCATTTGTTCACGCAATTCCACTTCCTTATCGCGTAATTCACCAGCTTTGGTGTAGTTCTGTTCCCGAACGGCCACTTCTTTTTCTTTTTGCACAACCCTCAACTGTTTGTCTAATTCTTTTGCAGCTGGCGGCAATTTGGAATTCAGTAAACGCACCCTGCTGCCAGCTTCATCAATTAGATCGATTGCCTTATCGGGCATAAAACGATCGGAGATGTAGCGATCACCAAGGGTTGCAGCTGCTACGAGGGCTTCATCGGAGATCTTTAACCTGTGGTGCGTTTCATAGCGCTCCCTCAAACCTTGTAAAATTTCAATAGTTTCAGCAACTGAAGGTTCACCAACATTTACTGGCTGGAATCTTCTTTCTAATGCAGCATCCCTTTCAATATGTTTACGATATTCATCTAGAGTAGTGGCACCAATACATTGGAGTTCCCCCCTCGCTAGAGCTGGTTTTAAGATATTTGCTGCATCAATTGCACCTTCAGCTGCTCCAGCGCCAATTAAAGTGTGAACTTCGTCTATTACTAAAATTACATTTCCTGCACCACGGATCTCCTCCATTATCTTCTTAAGACGCTCCTCAAACTCTCCTCTGTATTTAGTACCAGCAACTAGTAAACCAATATCTAATGTAAGTACCCGTTTTTCTTCAAGAATATCTGGAATTTCGCCATCGATTATGCGTTGAGCTAAGCCTTCTGCAATAGCTGTTTTACCAACACCTGGTTCACCAATTAAAACTGGATTGTTCTTAGTGCGGCGCCCGAGTATTTGAATTACCCGTTCAATCTCATTTTGTCTACCAACAACTGGATCAAGCTTTCCATCTGCAGCTAACTGGGTGAGGTTGCTGCCAAATTCATCAAGGGTTGGTGTTTTGGTGGAGCCTTTGCTTCCGCCACCTGCACTTACCTCGGCTGTTTCGCCAAGCATGCGGATTACTTGAGTACGAACCTTGGCAAGATCTACTCCTAAATTTTCAAGAACTCTTGCAGCTACGCCCTCACCTTCTCTAATTAATCCAAGCAGTAAATGTTCAGTGCCAATGTAATTATGACCTAACTGACGAGCCTCCTCTAGTGATAACTCAAGTACTCTTTTTGCCCTTGGAGTGAACGGTATTTCAACAGCAACAAAACCAGAACCGCGCCCGATAATTTTTTCAACTTCCACTCGGGCATCTTTTAGATTTACGCCCATCGACTTGAGTACTTTTGCGGCAACTCCTGTGCCTTCTCCAATCAAACCTAACAATATCTGCTCAGTTCCCACAAAATTATGGCCCAACCGACGGGCCTCCTCTTGGGCCAACATGATCACTTTGATGGCTTTTTCGGTGAACCGCTCGAACATGGTTTGAGGCTGAGCCTTCGAATGCAACAAACCTATCAGGAACTAGTGGGTTGTTGTGGGGGGAAATCCGATCACTGCGGTTTGAAGAATGTTTTAACTGAAATCAATAAAAAGTATTGGCTGCTACTGATTATTTTGGCCGGTAATCACTACGTCAAAACTTCACAAAACCGTTTCACTTTAATCAATGCATTGTCGCCATTTCGGTAGTAGCTCTTACGGATTCCACAGGTTGTGAAGCCAGCTTGCTCGTATAGGGCGATCGCAGCCTTGTTTTTTGCTGAAACCTCAAGGCTGGCCTCCTGGCAACCCATGCTTTTGGCGCATGCGAGCAATGCCTGCAGCAGGCTGCGCCCCAGCCCCTGTTGCTGTTTATTTGGATCCACAGCCACCATGCTGATTTGAAGCTCTTCTGCTACTACGCAACCGCAGATCAAGCCAATCAGCTGATTTGGTTTCTCAACGCACCAATAGCCAAAGCAAAGATTGCTTTTTGATTGCAGTTCCTGATGCCATTGGTTTGCGCTCCAAAAGCCCGCGAAAACCAGCTGATCAAGAGCAAAACAAGCATCGATTGCGTTCAAATCAAGCTTTGTTGGGGCCGCAATGCTGAAAGGATGGGGTGATGGTTCTGATGGCATCGTGATCAGCATGGCAAGTTCCTCCGGGTTGCCTAAAACTTCGCTGCCCTGGGCAGAGGGGGATATTGATTTGGAAAGTCCGAATCGCAATCTTGCACCAATAAGCACCGAGCTTGATTCCCAGGGGCGTTTGCGTGTTGGAGGTTGCTTGCTTAGCGATCTAGCAACTCGTTTTGGTACTCCTTTATATGTGCTTGATGAACTAACCCTGAGGCAGGCTTGCGTTGCTTATCGAGAAGCTCTGCTACGCCACTACCCAGGCCCTTCCTTAGCTATCTACGCATCCAAAGCAAATAGCAGTTTGGCGATTACAGCCCTTGTTGCATCAGAGGGTCTTGGGCTTGATGCAGTTTCAGCAGGGGAATTGCTAACCGCTTTGGAAGGGGGGATGCCACCTGAGCGGATTGTTTTGCATGGCAACAACAAATCAGCTGAAGAAATCCAATTAGCTCTTCAGCATGGGGTGGCTGTAGTGGTAGATAATTGGCGTGATCTTGAGTTGTTGCAGGAGCTTTGCCAGGGTCATTCCAGCAAAGTTCCCCTGTTCTTGAGGTTTACCCCTGGCATTGAATGCCATACCCATGAATACATCCGCACTGGTCATTTAGATAGCAAGTTTGGCTTTGATCCCGATCAGCTAGAAACGGTTTTGCGTTTTTTAGCCAACTGCAGCTGGGCCCATTTGCGTGGTTTGCACGCCCACATCGGCTCACAAATTTTTGAATTAACCCCCCATCGCGATCTTGCGGCGGTTTTAGCTGATGCTCTGCTTCTTGCCCGTTCCCTCGGCCATAACGTTACCGATTTGAATGTGGGTGGTGGCCTTGGTATTCGTTACGTGAACTCCGATGATCCCCCCAGCATCGATTGCTGGGTTCAGGTGGTAGCGGAAGCAATCGCAGGGGCCTGCAAGGAGCGGGAGCTTGATTTGCCACGCTTGCTTTGTGAGCCAGGCCGTTCCTTAGTGGCGAGCGCCGGGATAACGCTGTATCAAATTGGAAGCAGGAAAGAAATAGCTGGTTTCAGTACATACGTGGCGGTAGATGGGGGCATGAGTGATAACCCCAGACCGATTACCTATCAATCTGAATACACGGCCTGCCTGGCTGATCAAGCCGCTGCCCCAGCGGTGGAAAAAGTTACTTTGGTTGGTAAGCACTGTGAATCTGGGGATGTGCTGTTGCGCAACCTTGATTTGCCTGCCAGTAAGCCTGGCGATGTGTTGGTGGTGCTTGCCACTGGTGCATATAACGCTTCGATGGCTTCCAACTACAACCGCATTCCAAGGCCTGCAGCGGTGTTGGTGGCTGATGGTCGCGCTGAATTGGTGCAGCGACGCGAAAGGCCAGACGAGCTGCTGCGCTACGACGTACTGCCAGAACGCTTGAAATAGCTAAGTTGAATTTATCCACAAGAGGTGGTTGAAATGCTCTGGCTGCGGTTGATACTCGACCTACTTTTCGCTGCCAGCCTCGGGTTTCTTTTACTGGGCCGAGTTACTGAACCACGCACTTTATGGCTGCTGCGTGGGTATCTATTGCTGGTGGCTGTGGGATGGTTGCTGCAGCGCTTCGGAGATCTTCCCCTCACTTCCAAATTGATGGAAGCTTTGGTGTTGGTATGCGGCCTTGCCCTGGCGATTTTATTGCAAGGAGAATTGCGGCGGCTGATGGAGTTACTCGGTACAGGACGTTTGGATGTGTTGCTTGGAAGCCGTCAATCTGGAAAGCAAGATTCCAGCACCGTAGATATTTTGGTGGATACGGTTGGCCAACTTTCAAAACGTCGTTGTGGTGGTTTGGTGGTTTTGGATCTTGGCAGTGATCTCAGGCCAGAAGATTTTCTGAATCCCGGCGTTCAGATCGATGCCTTGCTTTCGGTTGATTTAATGCTGAATTTGTTTTCTTCTGAAACCCCATTACATGATGGTGCGGTATTACTTCAGGCCAATCGCATTGCATCAGCGGGTGTGATCTTGCCCCTTTCCCGCCAAAGCATTACCCGCCACGGCACCCGTCATCTGGCTGCCCTGGGCTTAACAGAACGGCACGAGCGCTGTTTATGCGTGGTGGTGAGTGAAGAATCAGGCACAATTTCACTTGCCTGCCAAGGCAAGTTTGAGCGCCCTATTACGAGGGAAAGGTTGCGGGCTTTATTGGGGGAGGCATTGCAATTGCAGTCGAGTGATCGGCGTAGGCGCCAGGCGCGTACGCTTTCAAAATCAAAATCCGGCGCTGACCTCGCCGAATCTGTGCCCAGGAATTCCCCATGAGCCGGCCCCTGGTGGTGGTGCCATGCCCCAACAAACAAACTTGCTTGCCTGAAGGCTTAGATCCCCTCCGCTTGCCAGCTCATGTGGCGGTGATCATGGATGGCAATGGCCGCTGGGCCTGTCAGCGCGGTTTGCCGCGGGTAATGGGCCATCGCAAGGGGGTAGAGGCTTTAAAAACCACCCTTAGGCTCTGCAATAACTGGGGCATCGGCACCCTCACCGCTTACGCCTTTTCCACCGAAAATTGGGCTAGGCCTGGGGAAGAGGTGAGTTTCCTAATGACCTTGTTTGAGCGAGTGCTCGCTAAGGAATTGGAAGCTTTACAAAATGAACAGGTACGGATTCGCTTTCTAGGTGATCTCACCGCCTTGCCAGAAGGCTTGCAAGATCTGATCGCTGCCGCCTCAGCTAAAACGCAAAACAACAGCGGCATTCACTTCAATGTGTGCACTAACTACGGCAGTAGAGATGAATTAGTACAAGCAGCTAGGGCCCTAGCTCGCCGCGTTAAGCGAGGTGAATTGGATCCAGAAGCGATTAATGAACATTTACTGGGCCAGGAATTGCATACAGCAGGAGATCGTGATCCAGATTTATTAATTCGCACAAGTGGTGAATATCGCCTTAGTAATTTCCTGCTTTGGCAGCTGGCCTACGCTGAGTTTCACGTTACGGAAGTGCTTTGGCCTGATTTTGATGGGGCTGCTTTAGAAGCAGCTTTGCGGGATTATCAAGGCAGACGCCGCCGTTTCGGCGGGGTATTGGAGGTGCAGCCATGACAGTTGAAATACGCCACAACTGGAGCTTGAGTGAAATTGAAGCTTTGCTTTCTTTGCCGTTGGTGGATTTGCTTTGGCAAGCCCAGCAGGTGCACCGTGAAGCAAATCCCGGCTATCGAGTGCAGCTGGCTTCCCTGTTAAGTGTGCGCACTGGCGGTTGCGAAGAAGATTGTGCCTACTGCCCTCAATCGATGCACAACAGCAGCGACGTGAGTGGCCGGCCGGAGCTAGAGCTGCAGGTGGCAGCTGTTCTTGAGCGGGCAGAAGCAGCAAAACAAGCAGGGGCGCAAAGATTTTGTATGGGTTGGGCCTGGCGGGAAATTCGCGCTGGAGCTCCCTTTGAAGCAATGCTTGAAATGGTGAAGGGGGTGCGAAAGCTTGGGATGGAGGCTTGCGTTACCGCGGGCATGTTGAACGCTGATCAAGCCCATAGGTTGGCGGAAGCAGGGCTCACTTCTTATAACCACAACCTTGATACCAGCCCTGAACATTACGGCGAAATAATAACCACTCGCACCTATCAAGAACGCTTAGATACTTTGCAATTAGTGCGGCAGGCAGGGATCAACCTTTGCTGCGGAGGTATTATCGGCATGGGCGAAACATTCAGGGATCGTGCCTCGTTATTGCAAGTTTTAGCAAGCCTCAATCCTCACCCTGAAAGCGTGCCGATAAATGGTTTGGTAGCTGTTGAAGGCACCCCTTTGGAGCACCAGCAACCCTATGAAAATCTTGATTTGTTGCGTATGGTGGCAACCGCTCGCATTTTGATGCCCCACAGCCGAGTGAGGTTGAGTGCTGGTAGGGAACAATTAAGCCAAGAGGCTCAGATTCTTTGTTTATTGGCGGGGGCAGATTCCATCTTTTATGGTGATACCTTGCTCACCACCTCTAATCCAAAGGTGGAAACCGATCGGGCCCTGCTTGCAGCCGCAGGGGTGCAGCCCTTCATCGTTGCTTGATTAATCCTTGACTTACTTAGTAGCCGCATTTTATAAATTCACAGCCCTCAATCAGTTAGAGAGCCTGCGCAAACGCTTGCTTGATAAAGCAGAGCTAGAGCAGTTGCAGGGAACTTTGCTCTTGGCGCCAGAGGGAATTAATGCCACATTGTGCGGGCCAGAAGTTGGCATAAAAGAATTCATTTGTTTACTGCAAGAAGAAAAAGAGTTTAGAGATTTAGAAGTTAAATATAGTTGGAGTGTGAGCCAATGCTTCCATCGCCTTAAATTGCGAATTAAACAGGAGATCGTTACAATTGGTATCTCTGAAGTGAATCCTCAGCAGCAGGTGGGCGCATATGTGGTGCCTGAGCAGTGGGATGAACTTATTAATCAACCCAACACGTTAGTTATTGATACACGTAATAGTTATGAAATTGGTGTGGGCACTTTCCCAGGTGCAATTAATCCACAAATTGATAATTTCCGCAATTTCCCAGCTTGGGTAGAGCGGCATCTAAAGCCCTTGATGGAGCAGCACAAGGCTGAAAAGCTAGCTTTATTTTGCACCGGCGGTATTCGCTGTGAGAAAGCAACTGCCCATTTGTTAGCTGAAGGTTTTACAGATGTTCACCACTTAGAGGGGGGAATTCTTAAATATCTGGAGCGAGTATCGCCCGAGCAAAGCAGTTGGCAAGGGGATTGTTTTGTGTTTGATCAGCGGGTGGCTTTGAATCATCAACTTACCCCTGGCGAATATAGCCTTTGCTTTGCTTGCGGAATGCCTTTAGCTGCTGCAGATCGCTCCCTGCCCAGCTATGAAAAAGGGGTGAGTTGTTGCCATTGCCTGGAGCATTTTAATGAAAAGGATCGTGAGCGTTTTTCAGATCGCCAACAACAAATACAATTATCAGCAGCCCGCAATGAAAGGCATATTGGTAAGAAATGATGCCTGATCTTGCCGCCTTAGAAAGCTACGGAGCCCAGCGTGGTTTGCTGTTGCGGTTGCAGATTGGTGGTTTAGGAGGCCTGAAAACACTGCGGGTTGGGGTGGCTCGCAGGGAAGGGGATCGCATGCTGCTACTTGGAGAGTTGAAAGGTTGGTCTATACCTATTGGTTCGGGGTTGCAGTTAGATACGATGCGGGTGCAAGGTACTCAAACCCAGGGGGTTGGTAATCTTATTTGGGCTGCTACTTTTGCTTGGGCGCTAGAGCAAACCCCGTGCCGTAGAGCCCAGATATTGGCAATTCGCGATAATGAACAGCAACATCACAAGTTGTTACGTTATTTTCGAAAGCTCGGTTTTAGGCCATCGCGTGAGTTGGGAGCTGGTTTATTTGATTTGCCCTTGCGGATTGTGTGGGGCGGCCCTGGATTGTTAATGATGGCTGATTGCGCTGAGGGTTATGCCGTCAGTATTCGCCGCTTGGGTTTTTAGAGGGCCTAATTATGTTTTTAATCGCGGTGGTATGGCCCGCCTTGCAAAATTGTGCTCGATCTATAAATCTGCTCAAGCAGAATTAATCTTGCCAATTCATGGGGAAATGTAAGGGCAGATAAACTAATAATCAAATTTGCTTTCTCCTTCAAACTTTTGCTATGGCCATCGGCGCCACCGATTGCGATTGCGATTCGATCAACCGTTAGGCTATTTAATTTTTGGGCGAATTCGCGTGAATTATATTGAGCGCCTTCTTCACTTGATAGTATTAATTTTTCGTTATTTTTAAGGCAATTTATAATTGCGATTCCTTCTTTTTCAACAGTAGAATCTTTCAGCTCAATGATTTCTAGCCCTGGAAGACGTTTTGAATACATTGTGGCAGCTTCTTGCCACCAGCCTGGCCGTTGTTTGCCGATTGTTAGAATTCTAATGCGAGAAAGATTAAGCATTTATTTTGTTTGCATTGGGACGCTTTGACGATTGATTCGATTGGCTTAGATGTGTGTGTTGGGTATATTGGGATTTGATATTTTCAAGCTTTGACGGATCTTCCCCCTGTGGTAGCAGCTCCAAATTCTAATTGGGCAGCTACGGCTGAATTTTATGCACTCATCCCATGGGCGGATTCCAACACTACGGTGAAGGGTTTTGATGCCGTTACCACCCTAAATCCAAGTGAGATTTTTGGGGAACAATTGCAGTCTGCTTTTGCGATGAGAGCGAGTGTTGAATATAAGCGTGTTGGTTTGCTTGCTGATGTAAGTTATAGCCAATTAGGAGCCCAGCAATCTTTTAATACGAGTAGCGGATTATTAAGTGGTAATTCAACTGTTAGTTCTATTAATGGCATCTATGATCTCGCATTGCGCTATCGCTTCGGCTCTCGGGAAGCAGCTGTTGGTGTGCCAGGTGAATTCAGTTTGATCCCCTATGCAGGCGTGAGGGTCGTAGAAGCTCAGTTAGTGGTGGAGGCTCAGTTGCAGAATCCAAGGCAATTTGTTAAGCAAGGCAAGCTCAGCCGCACCTGGGCGGAACCATTGATTGGGCTACAAGGAAGTGTATTTTTAGCTCCAAGGTTGCGTGCATTTGGTCGTTTTGATCTTGCTGGCTTTGGTTTGGCTGGGGAGCAAGATCTCACCGGTAATGCCCAATTAGGTTTTGGTTACGCCGTTGGAAATAATACAAGTTTAAATATTTCAATGCGTTATTTTGGTCAAACTTGGAATAATGGGGCAAGGCTAGATAATGGCTACACATCTCATCAATATGGCCCTGAGGTTGCCGTTAAATTTTTCTTCTAGGCGGCGTGATAACTACTACGCACTAATGGACCACTACGAACTTGGCTAAAACCTAGATCTTTGGCAATAATCTCAAGCTCTTTATATTCTTCAAGGCTGCAATAACGCTCCACGGGAATATGGGCAAGAGAAGGGCGTAGATATTGACCGATAGTGACCCTTGCGCAATTAACCCGCCGCAATGCTTGCAATGCGGCAATCACTTCATCATTTGTTTCCCCTAGGCCCAGCATTAAGCCACTTTTGGTAGGAATATCAGGGGCAAGTTCAGCGCTGGTTGCCAATAATCCTAAAGATCTTTCCCAGGTGGCTCCACGGCGCACCTCCCCTTGCAGCCGATAAACTGTTTCTAAATTATGGTTAAAACACACTGGTTTTGCATCTAATACCTGTTGCAACCTTTGCCGTTGTCTTTTTAAAGACTCATTGAAATCTTTATGGCCACCCCAGAAATCGGGGGTGAGAACTTCAATTGCAATTTCAGGCATCCTATGCCGAATTGCTGTGATTGTATTTGTAAATAATCCTGCACCATGATCATCTAAATCATCTCTAGCAACAGCAGTGAGAACAACGTATTTAAGTTGTAAAACCTCTACTGCCTCAGCAACGCGCTCTGCTTCTTTGAGATCTACTGGTTTAGGGGCGCTGCCTTTTTCTACTTGGCAAAATGCACAACTGCGGGTGCAGATTGGCCCCCCTAATAAAAAAGTAGCTGTGCCTGCTGCATAACATTCAGCGCGATTTGGGCAGCGGCCCTCCTCGCAAATCGTATGCAGCCGTTGCTGTTTTACCACCGCTTGTACCGCTTCTAATTGGGAGGCATTACCAATCGGTCTTTGTAGCCAGCTCGGTAAGCGTTGCTTTGGTGGTATCGCGCTATAGCGGCTTAGTTTTTGTTTTTCCATATTGGTTATTTCATTCAAAGGTTCTTCTACCCTCTAGCGCCCTTGCCAGAGTGATCTCATCGGCAAATTCCAATTCGCTGCCCATCGGAAGGCCATAGGCGATGCGAGTTACCTTGCAAAAAGGCCGCAGTAGGCGGGCAAGATAAAGGCTTGTGGTGTCGCCTTCCACGCTTGGGGTGAGAGCAAGGATCACCTCCTGCACCACTTCTGGATCGAGTCGCTTTATTAAAGCTTGAATCAATAGTGTTTCCGGGCCAACGCCATCCATCGGCGAAATTAAGCCACCTAATACGTGGTAGTTGCCTTTGAATTCCCTGGTGCGCTCAATGGCCAGAAGATCGCGGGAATCTGCAACTACGCAAATTATCCCGATATTGCGTTCTTGATTTACACAAATATTGCAATGGCTCTCGGCGGAAAGGTGGCCGCAACGTAGGCATTGGCCCACCAGTTGGCGTGCCGCCAGCAATGCCTCAGCAAATGCTTGGCTTTGCTCTTCTGGTTGGCGCAACAAATAAAGGGCCAATCTTTGAGCGCTGCGGGGCCCAATACCAGGCAGCCGCTCGAACTGCTCAATCAGCCGAGCCAGGGGGCGGGTGAAGGCAGACAGTGCTTTAAAACAATTGATTCAAATCTAGGCAGGCCGCGGCGCAAGAATGGCAGCATCATGCTGTTGGTTGGCTCTCCCATGAAGGTTTCGGCTTTGTTTCGGGGGATCCCCCGCCTGATGTGCGTGCTGCTGTTGGTGTTGCTGGTGGGTTGTTCTGCAGCAGCAGCTGGCTTAAATCGCTATAGCAGTTCCGATGGGCGCTACGCCTTCCTTTATCCCACCGGCTGGATTCGGGTAGCGAT
>Ga0247844_1000669_pt1 | contig 70794 bp, 59 predicted proteins | sample LaCtaG_FD_192421 | JGI IMG/M metagenome (GOLD analysis project Ga0247844, IMG submission 192421) | Freshwater microbial communities from meromictic Lake La Cruz, Castile-La Mancha, Spain - LaCruzMarch201714.5m_1 | ecosystem: Environmental > Aquatic > Freshwater > Lake | place: Spain: Castile-La... | reverse complement strand
AAGGCCTGCCCCGTTTGGCTACCGATCACGCTAGAATCCGAGGGATATGTGCTTGGCCGTGGATTATTAACCTCATCTTGAACGCGAATTAGAATAAGGCCGCCGCGCTTCATGGGCACGGCACGCAGGTCCAGCGCCACCGCGGCTGCCTGCCAGTGACTGAAAAGACCCTCAGTCTGCACGCCGCCCGGCCAGGAGCGCGTGCGGCCCACGCACTCGATGGCGACATGCGCCTCACCTTCGGTCATTCCAGCCATGCTTTCCAATGCCTGCCCCGCAGCCGCCAGCACGGCCGGGTCATACGCGCGCATTTCCAGCTCCGCCACGGCCTCGTGGGGGACGCGGTTCAAAACGCTGCCGCCATGAACATTCGCCACATTCACGGTCAGTTCATGCGCCAGATCGGTGAGCGCGGCCACACGCGGTAGCAGTTTTGCCAGCTCCAGCACGGCATTGATGCCATCGCTATGGCTGCTACCGGCATGGGCCGCGCGCCCTGTGCAGGTGATGCGATATTCGGCGCGGCCTTTGCGGGAGGTGACGAGATGGTAGTCCGCGCCCTGCCTGGGGCCGCCTTCAAAGACCAGCACGGCCTTCGCCCGGCCGCCGCACAGCTCATGCGTACGCGCGGCGAAGTCGGAGCCGATCACCTCCTCCGCTGCATTCGCGGCGATGAGCCAGTGCGTCTGCTTAAAGACCTCTGGCAGCGCCTCGCGCATGACACGCAGCATCAGCCAGATGAGGACGGTGCCGCCTTTGTTGTCCACCGTACCAGGGCCGTAGATGCGGGCACCCTCCTCCAACCAGCGGAAGTCATTGCGCGCCTCCTCCGCCGCCGGGAAGACGGTATCCAGGTGCGTGACCAGCACTACTGGTGGCGTGTCAAGCCCGCCTGACGCACGCCGACGCAGAAACAGATGCCTACCATACTCTGGTTGCGCCGACTCCACGAACTGCGCGGTAAAGCCCAAAGGCGCAAAGCATTCCGCAGTTAGGTTTCCCAGCTCATCCACTCCACGCGCGTTCGCGGTAAAGCTATTGATGGCCACCATACGCTGGAGCCAGTCGAGAGCTTCTGGGAGATGAGCGTCCGCTCGGTGAAGCAAATCCTCTGGCTGCATGGCGGCATCTTATCGGAGCAGAGTGGGCTTGCCAAGTGAGTAAAATCAAAGAGGCAGGCCGCGTGGCCTGCCTCCCATGAAAGCGGATCAAGAGATTCGCTTTGCGCTCAGATGAAGTCGTTGACCAGGTTTTCCAGCATCTCTTGGCGACCGGAGCCGATGAGCGGCTCGCCGTTATCCAGCGTGTAGGCTTCCAGATCCTCAAAGGTGGCGGTGCCGGCCTCGACCTTCGCGCCGATGCCGCCGTCGAAGGTGCTGTAGCGCGCCTTCTTGAACTCCGCCAGACGGCCGTCCTCAATGATGGCGGCGGCGATCTTCAGGCCGCGGGCAAAGGCGTCCATGCCGCCGATGTGAGCGTGGAAGAGGTCCACCGGCTCAAAGGACTCGCGGCGCACCTTGGCGTCGAAGTTCAGGCCGCCAGTGGTGAAACCGCCCATCTTCAGGATCACCAGCATCATCTGTGTGGTCATGTAGATGTCGGTGGGGAATTGGTCGGTATCCCAGCCGATAAGCTCATCACCTGTGTTCGCGTCCACGGAGCCGAGCGCGCCTGCGGCGGCGGCCACCTCCATCTCATGCCACATGGTGTGCCCGGCCAGCGTGGCGTGGTTGGTTTCCAGGTTCAGCTTGAAGTGCTCCATGAGGCCGTGCTCGCGCAGGAAGTTCAAGCAGGCGGCGGCGTCGCTGTCATACTGGTGGGTGGATGGCTCGCGCGGTTTTGGCTCAATGTAGAAGGGGCCTTTGAAGCCGATCTTCTTCTTGTAGTCCACCGCCATGTGAAGGAAGCGGGCCAGATGGTCCAGTTCGCGCTTGAGGTCCGTGTTCCAGAGCGTGGCGTAGCCCTCGCGGCCGCCCCAGAAGGTATAACCTTCACCGCCGAGACGGTGCGTCACCTCCAGCGCCTTCTTCACCTGCGCGCCGGCATATGCGAAAACGTTCGCGTTCGGGCTGGTGGCTGCGCCCTGGTTGTAGCGCGGATGCGCGAACAGGCAGGCAGTGCCCCACAGCAGCTTCTTGCCCGTGGCCTTCTGCCCCTTCTCCAGCTCATCGGCCACGGCGTCGAGGTTCTTGTTGCTCTCCGACAGGCTGGCTCCCTCGGGGGCTACGTCGCGGTCATGAAAGCAGTAGTAGTCCACGCCCAGCTTGTCCATGAACTCAAAGCAGGCCCACACCCGGCGCTGCGCATTGGCGATGGAGCTGGTGCCGTCATCCCACGGGCGTTGCGCCGTGCCGACGCCGAAGGGATCGGCCAGGGTGTTGCGCATGGAGTGCCAGTAGGCGATGCCGAAGCGGAAATGGTCGCGCATCTTCTTCCCGGCGACGACCTCGTCCGCGTTGTAGTGCTTGAAGGCGAGGGCGTTCTTGGATTTCGGACCCTCGTATTGGATCTTCGGGATGTCGGGGAAGGCGTCAGTCATGGTGGGTAAGGGCCGCCATTGGAGCCGTTGCGCCCGCAGGCGTCAAGCCTGCCCTTGCGGGCCGCTTGGGAAAAAAAGTGGCCCGGCGGGACCCAACCAAAATCCCGCCGGGCCTTAAGTGACCGGGCTGTCCCCAACCATGAAGTGACAGTCCAGCTCGTTGTTGTGAAGCTCGCGCTTCAACAGGTATAAACAGCAGCAAGCAGGCCAAGTGCGACGCCGATTTCCGCGATTTCCTTCCCAGCAAATCTGCCGGATGAATTTTTCTTTCCGTGTCTCCAGGTTGCCGCTTAAATGGTCGGGTATGACCACCACCTTCTCACGTCTTTTTCTCTGTGCCGCCCTGCTTGCCAGTCCAGTCCTGGCAGAGGATGGTCGCTTCATGTCTAGCCCCGGCTTACAGCTCTACAGCCTGCGCTCCCAGTTCAAGCTCAAGGGCGTGGCGCGCACGCTGGATACCGTCAAGGAATTCGGCATCACCCAGGTGGAGCTGGCTGGCACCTACGACATGAGCGCGGCGGCCTTCAAGGCGGAACTGGAGGCGCGCGGACTCAAGGCAGTTAGCGCCCACTTTCCCTACAAGCGCTGGAAGGACGAGCCGCAAGCAATCGCCCAGGAAGCAAAGACGCTGGGCCTGCAATACGCGGGCTGCGCTTGGGCCGACCACAAGGCACCGATGGACGAAGCCCAGGCGCGCGACATCGCCGCCGTCTTCAACAAGGCGGGGGAGGTTCTCAGCAAAGAGGGCATCACCTTTTTCTACCACCTGCACGGGTTTGAATTCCAGCCCTGGAAGGATGGCGAGACACTGGCCGACCTCATTATTAAAGAGACCGACCCGCAGAAGGTGAAGTTCCAGATGGACGTGCTCTGGATCGTCTTCCCCGGCCAGGATCCCGTGAAGCTGCTGGAGAAATACGCGGGCCGGTGGGAGCTGATGCACCTCAAGGATCTGAAGAAGGGCGTGACCACCGGCATCCTCACCGGCAAGACGGACGTGGAGAATGATGTCATCCTGGGCACCGGCCAGATGGACTGGCCCGCCATCCTAGCCACTGCGCAGAAGGTGGGCGTGAAGTATTACTTCATTGAGGATGAAAGCTCCCGTTCTGAGGCGCAGGTGCCGGAGAGTGTGAAGTTCCTCGGCCAAGTGAAGTGGTGAGCCGCTTTTTTACTCGCCATTCCGCCAGGACGGACGTAACTCGTGTGCGAATCTAAACCCACCCACTATGAGTGATACCCCCATTCCTGACATCGGTTTCGGCAGCCCTTCAGTGAACGATCCCTTCCAGGCCGCCAAGGCCAGCGCCATGAAGGCCGCAGAAGAACTGCGCGCCGCCGCCTCCCAGAAAGCCAGCGAACTCCGCAGCGCCGCCGAGGCGCGCGCCCAGCAGTTCAAAAGCAGCGCCGAACATAAAGCGGCGGAGCTTAAATCCGAGTTCCAGGACAAAGCCGGTGAATTCCGTGACTATGCGGATGAGGCAATGGGTCAGGCCAAGGCACGCTACGAAGACGTTCTGAAAGAAGCAGAAAAAATGACCCGTGAGAAGCCGCGTCAGGCTTTGCTGACCGCCTTTGGTGTGGGCCTTTTCATCGGCCTGCTGATGCGCCGCTGACTCGGAGTGCCGGAACATCTGCTGCCACCCTGCGGTAGTGAAGAACTGAGCATCGAAACTACCGCCTGATGGACGCTGAAGTCTCCCGCCTGAAATCACTGCTGCGCGCCCTCGCGCTGTATGCAGTGGCCCGTGGGCGGCTGCTACAGATTGAGGCGCAGGAGGCGGGCGTGAAGTTCAGCCTCATCCTCGTCATCTCCGCCCTACTGTCCGGCTGCCTACTGTGCGGGTGGATGCTGGCATTGCCAGCACTCGTGTGGCTGCTGGCACAGAGCCAGGGCTGGCACTGGTCCCAGGTGGCTCTGGGCGCTGCGGGGGCACATCTTTTCATCGGCCTCGTGCTCCTCATCAGCCTGCGCAGCCAACTGCGTCGGCTGCGGGTGTTTGAGGAGACATTTCATCAATTTCAACGCGACCACGAATGGATCGGCGGCAACCAACAGAGCAACGATTGACGCCCAAGCAGGAGGCTGTCAGAGACCTGGAGCACGCCCGCTCCTTGCTGGGGACGCACATCCACCTCGCCTCAGAGGAGTGGGCACCACGCGCTCTCGTACGCCGCTCCATGCAAAACCACCTCTGGGCCTGGGCGGCGGGCGCGGGCGTCGCGGGTCTTTTTCTGCTGCGTGCCCTGTTGCCAGCACGGCGCGGCAAGTTTGGGCGTGACAACTTTGACGCATCCGCTAAAAAGGGCGGCCTTATTGCGCTAATTCTGACGCCCGTGCTCGCCATGGCGCGGCAGGCAGCGCTAAAATACGGCACCCATCTCCTCCAAACTCAACTGCGCAACCACATCTCCCGGCCCGAGGGTACACGCCCTCGAGCGTGATTTCTCCTCCCATGTCCGACCAAGCCGCCGCCCCCCAAGACATTGTGCCCGTGTTGGGCTCCGTGGATGATTACCTGCGCTTTTGCATGCAGTATGACGCCTCCGATCTGCACCTGGCCACCGCCTCGCAACCCACCTGGAGGCGTTATGGGAACCTAGGCCCCATCTGGAACAACGCCGCCATGCTCTCGGCAGAGGACACCCGCCGCCTGGCCTATGGCTTCCTTTCAGAAACCCAGATACGGCAGCTCGAAACGCGCGGTGATGTGGACTTCGCCTACTCGCCTGATTTTGGCCGCTTTCGCGCCTCCATCATCCAGCAGCGCTTGGGTATAGACATCACCTTCCGCATCATCACCACCAAAATTCGCTCCGTGGCAGAGTTGGGTCTGCCCGATACCGTGCGCACTCTCATCCGCTACCACAACGGCCTCGTGCTAGTTACCGGCCCCGTCGGCTGTGGGAAGTCCACCACGCTCGCCTCCCTGGTGGATGAGATCAATAAAGAGCGCCAGGACCACATCATCACCCTGGAAGACCCCATCGAGTACGTCATTGAGCCAAAGGGCTGCCATGTGAACCAGCGCGAGGTCGGCACCCATACGCAGTCCTTTGCCGCCGCCCTGCGCGGGGCGCTGCGTGAAGACCCGGACATCATCATGGTCGGTGAAATGCGCGACCTGGAGACCATCTCCCTGGCCATCACTGCTGCGGAAACAGGCCACCTTGTGCTCGGCACCCTGCACACCGGCAACTCCGCCCGCACCCTGGACCGTGTGCTGGACGTGTTCCCGCCCGACCAGCGCGACCAAATCCGCATCATGGTCTCCGAGTCACTGCGTGGCATCATCTCCCAGCAGCTCGTGCCCAAGGCCGATGGCAGTGGCCGCGCGATGGCTTTGGAGTTGCTGGTAAACACGCCCGCCGTCGCCAGTTGTATCCGCGATGGCAAGACCTTCATGCTCAACGGTGTCATGCAGACCGGCAAAAACGTCGGCATGGTCACCATGGACGACTCCCTGCGCAGTCTCTACACGCAGAACATCATCAGCCGCGAGGAGTGCGAGTCCCGCGCCGAGGACAAGCAGCAGATGAAGATATTCTTCAAGAGCTGACACACCGCCGCCTTCCCTTCGTCATCCGTCATTCCCTAATTCGTTATTCCCACCGTCATGCCCGTCATTGACACTCTTTTCCAGCAGCTCATCGAACTCGGCGGCTCAGACCTTCACCTCAGCCAGGGCCAACCAGCCAAAGTCCGCGTCCACGGCAGCATCAAACCCATCGCCGAAGACATCCTCACCTCCTCAACGATGGAGACAATGATGCGTGAGATCGTGGAGCCACGCGGCTGGGAGCGCTACATGGAAAAGGGCGACCTCGACTTCGCCTATGAGATGGACGAGGAGCACCGCTTCCGCTGCAACTACCTCAAGCAGCAGAACGGCTACGCCGCCGTCTTCCGTATCATTCCCACCAAGATCGCCAGCCTAGAGTCACTCGGCATCCCGCCCGTGGTCAAGGAATTCGGCCACATGCGCAGTGGCCTTGTGCTGGTCACCGGCCCCACCGGCTCTGGGAAGTCCACCACGCTCGCCGCCCTGCTCGACTACATTAATATCAACTTCCGCAGGCACATCATCACCATTGAGGAGCCGATCGAGTTCGTGCATAGGAACAAGAAAAGCATCATCACCCAGCGCGAGGTGCCCATCCAGACCCCCACCTTCGCCGACGGACTCCGTGCCGCCCTGCGTGAGGATGCAGACATCGTCCTCGTCGGTGAAATGCGCGACCTGGAGACCATCTCCCTGGCGCTGACCGCTGCGGAGACCGGCCTGCTCGTCTTCGGCACCCTGCATACTAACAACGCCCGCAAGACCGTGGACCGCATCATTGACGTCTTCCCCTCCGAGCAGCAGAGCCAGGTCCGCACCATGCTCGCCGCCTCGTTGAAAGGCGTCGTCGCCCAGCTCCTCATGAAAAAGGCAGACGGCAAAGGCCGCGTCGCTGTGAATGAGATCATGGTCTCCACCCCCGCAGTCGGCTCCATCATCCGCGAGGGTGCCACCCAGAAGCTCTACGACGTGATCATCGGCGGCAAGGCGCAAGGCATGCAGTTCATGGATGAATCCATCTGGACAAAGCTGCGCGACGGCTTTGTCAGCCCGATGGAAGCCTACATGAAGGCCATTGATAAAGCCCGCTTCAAAGGCTTCCTCCCGCCCGATGAGCAGGCAGGCTTCAACGCCGGTGGTGGTGAAACCAAGAAGTAACCGGCGCACACGCCGCTGCAGCCCAAAACCCCGTTGCACGCAAGCGATCCTCCTCTAGGGTGGAAGCTCCCCACGATTCGAACTTCATGAAGACCGCCGCCTCCGCCCTCGCCGCAGCCCTGTTCATCCTCGCCGCTATCTCCTGTGGCAAGCATTCCTGGGAGCAGACCCAGTCCCTCCACGAAGGCATGCACAAAGGACACGGCACCGATGCAAAGCACGACGAGCATCCGAAGGCCGGAGACTCCCACGGCAAGATCGAGGAACACGCCCCGATAAAGCACTGACCCGTAGAACGGACGTGTTCTGCGCCAGACAGGCCAGCCGCCCGGAAAGGGACCCCGCAGAACCGTCCGTTTTCACCGGAGTTAGCAGGTGTTCTGACCGCAAAAAAAGCCATGCCCCTCACAGGACGCGACCTTTTGAAAATAAACTTGTGCTGGACTATTCGTCGTCGCCAGCATCAGCTTCCTCGCCAGAGGCCTCACCCTCGGCGGCGGTGACGGTGAGCTTCAGGAAGCAGTTCACGTCGGTGTGCAGCTTCACCGGAACCTCGAAGGTGCCGGTGCTCTTGATCGGCTTCTCAAGCTGAATTTGATGACGGTCGAGTTCGATCTTGGCGCTGCTCTCGGCGACGGCCTTGGCGATGTCCATCGTGGTGATGGAGCCGAAGGCCTTGCCGCCCTGGCCTGTCTGGAGCGTGAGCTTCAGCTTCAGTTTCTTCAGCTTGGAGGCTATCTTCTCGGCCTCTTGCAGCTCCTTGGACTCGCGCTCGGAACGCACGGCCTTGAGGTGGTTGAGATGACGCAGATTGCCTGCGGTGGCGTCATACGCCTTGCCCTGGGGGACCAGGAAGTTGCGTGCGAAGCCGCGCTTCACATGCACCACATCTGCCTCGGCACCGAGACCTTTGATTTTCTCTTTGAGAATGACTTTTACGTTTGCCATGACTTTGTTCCTCCCAGGGGAAAGGGGGGCGATAGTAAACGCCTTCTCTCCGCTGTCAAACGCTGTGGTGAAAGGTTTTGACTGCGCATGGCCCCTTGGCGGGAAGATTACAGGGATTCGCGCTTTAAAAACTCTGGCATCACCTTGATGTCTCCCTTTCCTCCCGGCTGCTGCACGAGTCGGAAGATATGTCCGGCAAAAATCTTCGGTGCTACACTGTAACGGGCAATGCTCGGCACCATCTCATCCAGGAAAAGATCATCATCCCGGCAGATGATGCCGATGTCCCCCGGAATGCGCAAGCCGCGCTGCTGAAGCGCCGTGCAGGCAGTGAGGGCACAGGCACTGTGGGCGATGACGAGGCCGGTGGGCCGCGCGCGCGCCTGCAGCATCCGCTCCAGGGTCTGGAGCAGCCCCGCGCGGGTGCCGTCGTGGTGGAGGATGCCGCCGCTCAGTGCGCCCTTCGGCACAGCCTGCACGCCTTCCAAGAAGCCCGCCTCGCTCTCGCGGTCCCCGGCATACCTGGGCTGCTGGATCAGCAGGGCGATGCGCTCATGCCCGCGCGCCCTTAGCACGCCGACGGCATGACGGCACACGGCACGGTAGTCGCGGTCCACGGAGGGGAGCCGGATGCCGTCAAAGGGCGAGCCGACAATGACACAGGGCACCTGCTTTTCCTCAAACCAGCGCTGCATGGCCTCCGTGCTGCGGTAGAGCACCCACGTCGCCGATGACGCGCCTGCGGTCAGGGCGGCCAGGGCGCGCGCGGGGTTCTTCCCGGCGGACCAGGAGCGGCCCACATGCACCTGGAGCAGATGCCCGGCGGCGGCGAGCTGCCCGCGCAGCTCGTCCAGCCACAGCAGGGCAAAAGGCGGCATGGCGTGGAGCGGCTCAGGACTCAGCAAGCCGACACTCAGCGTCTCCGGCGCGGCCTTTGCCCCGGCCTCCGGCACATGCACGCGGGTGGGGCGGCCATGCGCCACGCTCAGCAGCCCCTCTGCGGCCAGGGCGGAAACGGCGGCGCGCAGCGTCGGGCGGCTGATGTGCCATTCATCGCAGAGGCGGCGCTCGCCGGGCAGGTGCTCCTGCCACCTGCCGGAGAGGAGCGCCGCGCGCAGCACGCGCACAGTCTCCGCGACAAGGGAGGTGCGCTGGGGAATGGGCGGAGGTGTCATGGTGGTCAATCAAAGATACCAGTGTGAGCATGGGCAGTGGTGCCGTTCCATGCAACCACCTTCAACTCCGCCCCGCCCATGTCCCTCTCCCACGCCGACATCCTCCAACTCAAACGCTGGAACACGCCTACCATCTACAATGGCTGGGAGCAGATCACGAAACAAGACGTGGCAGCGGACGCCTTCAACCTTGAGGAGACGCGCGACTTCATGCCGCAGATGGGGCCGATGGTGGGCTATGCAGTCACGGTCGTGATCGAGCCGTCGAACAAAAAGCACCGTGAGGCCAATCCCAACGCGTGGACCGAGTACCGCCACTACGTCGCCAGCGTGCCAGGGCCGAAGATCGTCGTGGTCCAGGATATAGACAAGCCGCGCCTCATCGGCTCCTTCTGGGGGGAGGTGAACAGCAACACCCACCGCGCCCTCGGCTGCGTGGGCACCATCACCGACGGCGGCGTGCGTGACGTGGATGAGATGACCAATGCGGGCTTCAAGGCGCTGGCACGCCGCATGTGCGTGGGCCATGCGCATGTCCATGTCATCCGCTGGGGCTGCGCGGTGGAGGTCTTCGGCCGCAAGATCCAGCCCGGCCAGCTCATCCATGCCGACAAGCACGGCTTCCTGGCCATCCCGCCGGAGGATGAGGTCGGACTGCTGGAGGCATCCCGCTTTATGGACGCCAACGAGTGCGAGACTGTCATCCCCGCCGCCCGCAGCAGCACCGGCCTGCCGCTGGACCAGGTCATCGCCAACATGGCCGCCGCAGGCAGGCAGTTCGGGGAGAACGCGCGGGCCAAATTCCACCGCGACGGCGAATGGTGACCCAGCGGACAGAAGCCGCGCTTTGAGACGTTGAACGGGGCCATGCGCTCCCTCCTTCTGCTCTACTTCCTGGCCGCACTCAGCCTGCGGGCCGCCGACAGCCCGAACATCGTCGTCATCTTCATGGACGACATGGGCTATGCGGACGTGGGCTGCTTTGGAGCGCAGAGCTATGCCACGCCGAACATTGATCGCCTGGCAAAGGAGGGGCGGAAGTTCACGAACTTCCACGTCGCTCAGCCCGTGTGCTCCGCCTCCCGCTCCGCCCTGCTTACAGGCTGCTACCCCAACCGCGTGGGCATCCACGGCGCGCTCGGCCCCTCCGCAAAACATGGCATCCATGCCGATGAGATGACCCTGGCGGAGGTGGTGAAGCAGAAGGGCTACGCCACCTGCGCCCTCGGCAAATGGCACCTCGGCTCACTAGCCCAGTTTCTGCCCACGCGGCACGGCTTTGACGAATACTACGGCCTGCCCTACTCCAACGACATGTGGCCCTTTCACCCGCAGGCAAAGAAGGGCACCTACCCGAATCTGCCCATGGTGGAAAACGACCGCGTCGTAGATGCCGACGTCACGCCGGAGGATCAGACGCGCCTGACTACCGACTACACCACCCGCGCCGTGAGCTTCATCCAGCGCAGCAAGGACCGCCCCTTCCTGCTCTACCTGGCGCACAGCATGGTGCATGTGCCGCTGTTTGTGAGCGAGAAATTCAAGGGCAAATCCGGCAAGGGTCTCTACGCCGATGTGATGCTGGAGGTGGACTGGTCCGTGGGCCAGGTGCTCGACACCCTGCAAAAGCACGGCCTGGAGCAGAACACCTGGATCATCCTCACCTCCGACAACGGCCCCTGGCTCAGCTACGGCGACCACGCAGGCTCCGCCGGCCCGCTGCGTGAGGGCAAAGGTACCTGCTGGGAGGGCGGCACACGCGTGCCCGGCCTAATGCGCTGGCCCGCGAAGATCCCCGCAGGCACCACCTGCGACACCATGCTCATGACCATTGACCTGCTGCCCACCGTCGCCGCCGTCATCGGCGCAAAACTCCCCGATCATCCCATAGACGGCAAAAACGTCTGGCCCCTCCTGGCTGGCGAGGCGGGCGCAAAGAACCCGCACGACTTCTACGCCTTCTACTTTGAGCAGAACCAGCTCCAGGCCATCACCAGCGGCGACGGCCAGTGGAAGCTGCACCTCCCCCACGCCTACCGCAGCCTGCCACCCGAACAGCCCAGGGCCACTGGCGGCAAACCCGCAGCCTACCTGTCCATGAAGATCACGCAGCCCGAGCTGTACGACCTCCATGCCGACATCAGCGAGTCCAAGGACACCGCCGCCCAGAACCCGGAGATACTCGCCAAACTCCAGCGCCACGCAGAGACCATGCGCGTCGAACTCGGCGACAGCCTGATGCAGCAGCCTAAAGGCAAAGGCACCCGCGAACCGGGGCGCAGCGACAAGTAAGTCGGCCACGCATCAGCCAAGTAGAGCACTTCCGAAAACTCAAAACTCGACCCGCCATTTTTCAAAAAATACTGTCCAGTCCCCAGGCCACAAGTAGGCCCGTGATGCCCACCAGTGTCTCCGTCACCGTCCAGGTGCGCAGGGTTTGCCCCACGGTCATGCCCAGCGTCTCCTTCACGATCCAGAAGCCGGCGTCATTGAGGTGGGAGAGAAAGAGCGAGCCGCAGCCGATGCCCACCACGACGAGTTCGGGATTCACGTCCGGGTTGCCGAGCACTAGCGGTGCCACGAGACCGCTGGCGGCGGTGATCGCCACCGTCGCTGAACCTGTGGCCACGCGCACGAGCGCCGCGCATACCCAGCCGAACACCAATGGCGGCAGATGCGCGGCGGAGGCCATCTGACCGATAGCATCGGCGGCACCACACTCGCGCAGCACACGATTGAAGCCGCCGCCGCCGCCGACGACGAGTAGCGTCATGCCGACTGCCGCGATGGCTTTTTCACCGATCTTCAGCGCCTCAGTTCGAGTGAAGCTAAACGCCAGTCCGGCGAAGATCACCGACAGGCCCAGCGCCAGTGTGGGGTTGCCAATCACAGCTGTCACGCTGCGCACCGGGTGGTCTTTGGCAAAGAATAGCTCCGCCGCCGTCTGGGTCAGCAGTAGCAAGATCGGCACGGCCAGCACGGCCACCGTCACGCCTAGCGAGGGCTTTTTGCGTGCAGCCATCACGGGGTCCACGGGCGGCGGTTCCGGCGTCTCCACCTTCACATGATGGACAGCCCAGCGGGCAAAGATCGGCCCTGACACTGCGGCAACCGGCACTGCGGCCAGCAGACCCCACAGCAGCACTTTCCCCAGGTCCGCGTGCAGCGCGTCCAGCGCCACGAGCGGGCCCGGATGCGGTGGCATGACGCCGTGCATGATGGACAGCACCGCCAGCAGTGGGATGGCGAGCTTTAAAAACGGCTCCTTGGTTTCGCGGGCAAGAGTGACAAGAATGGGTACCAGCATCACCAGGCCCACGGCAAACCATGTCGTTAGGCCGATGCACAAACCCAGCGCCATGAGGCACCAGTGGACGCGCTTTGGGCCAAAGAGACGGATCAACTCCTTCGCCAGCACCTCCGCGCCACCGGAAGCTGCGAGCAGACCACCGAGGATCGTTCCCAGGCCGAGCACACCTGCGATGCCGCCGAGAGTCGCGCCCATGCCATCCTGGAAAGCCGTCACGACCTTTGACGGGTCCATCCCAGAGCCGAGTCCGATCACTAGCGCGGCTAGCAGCAGCGCCAGAAAGGCATTCATGCGCAGCCAAGCGATGAGCACGATGAGAACGGCGACAGCGCCAGCGGAGAGATAAAGCAGGTTGAGGGATTCGGGAGTCACGGCGGAGAGAAAGACAGAAACGCCGCGCGCGGTCAATCCTTGAGAGTGAATTCCTCCATCTTGAAGGCCCGCACATTATCCAGAAAGGGGGCATTTGCCGCTTGGCAGCGGGAAAAAGTGCGCAGAGCGTACCTGCATGAAAACAGGAAACATTGGCCTTTGGATCACCGGTGCCTTCATCGCATGGTTCGGCTGGATCATGCTGGACATGTCCGCGCCTGACTCGGCTAGCGCAGCGGGATCATCCATTGCAGACGTGCGCAGTTCCAGCGTACCGGTGCTGGTGGAGTTTTATGCGGACTGGTGCGGCCCGTGCAAGGTGGTGGGACCAGTAGTGGAAGAACTGGCGCGGGAGGTGAAGGGCAGGGCGAAGGTGATCCGCATCAACGTTGACAAAGAACCTGAACTGGCGGCGGAGAATCGCATCAGCGGCATCCCCACCTTCATTGCCTACAAAGGCGGCAAAGAGGTGGGGCGACAGTCGGGTGCCATACCCAAGGCGATGATGAAGGACATGCTGGGCCTGTGATCACGGCAGCGGCTCGCCGGAATCATAGACCCAGCGCACGAGCCTGTTGCCACGCACATGCGCGTGGCTGTCCACCTCCATGAGTCCGAAGATGGTCTTCGCCTGGTAGCGCACGTCAATCACCCATGTCGGCTGGCCGTCCACCGTGCGCTGCTCGGGCCTGCTCCAGTGGACCACTTTCTTTGGGTCCACATCGCTAATGTGACCGGCGGAGATGACGGCCAGCAGCAGGTTGTAGCTGCCGTCGGCATTCTGCGCGGGCTTGCCATCCGCGCCGAAGCTCACACCTTGGCCGTTGGAGAGCGTGCTGTTGTCTATTCCGGGACCGGTCTTCACGCTCTTCCGCGCGATCCATGCCTGTCGCGCCTGCTCGATGCGGTCCACTTTCCATTTCGCGTAGCTGGCCTGTATCTGGTCAGGGAAATCCGTGTCCGTCACGGCAATGCTGCCACGCGCGGCTGAGGTCTCCGTGGGAGCGATGGTGAGGATGCCATTTTCTGAGGACAGCGCATGGGTAGTGGCACCAGCTTTCAGCACAGAGCCGCCCACGGCCATCTTCACCTGCACGTCTTTCCTGATCACCACCGGGCGCGGGAACGCCTGCTTCGGAATCGTAGTCCAGTTTTTTGTGGTGGCCTCCACGGGTGCAATGGAGGGCGGCACGAACTCGTCTTTCGTGACCTGCGGGATGGTGGGGACATAGTCATCCGCAGGCTTTGGTTTTGTCGGCGCTGGTGTTTGCAGTCCGTCATCCTCAATGACATGATCAGGGATCGTCGAGGCTGGTTTGGAGGCTGTGACGGGCTTCGGACCTTTCTCGAAGATCACGCGTTCCCATTTGGGCGCGAGCCAGTAGTCATAAGCGACAAATACGCCGCCGAGGATGAGGAGGGTGTAGAAGAGGGATTTCATGAGGGTGCGCCGATGGAACGCACGCGGGCACACCTGTCCTGTAAAATTTCATCACAGAAATGGAATCCGCAGGAGGTGGGTTCAGGCCAGCAACTCCGGCACCATCTTGCAATCCTCCACGCCTGTCAGGCGGAAGTCGAGGCCCGCATACCTGTAGCTGAACTTCGAGTGATCAAAGCCCAGCGTGTGCAGCAGCGTGGCGTGCAACTCATGCACATGGACAGGTTTCTCTGTCGCCGCGAAGCCGAACTCATCCGTGGCACCGTGCGTGTAACCGGGGCGCACGCCACCGCCAGCCAGCCACATGCTGAAGCCGTAGTGATTGTGATCCCGACCGCGTTGTTTGCCTGCATTCGCGCCCGGTGTCGGCAGTTCCACGGCGGGCGTGCGGCCAAATTCTCCGCCCCAGATCATGAGGGTGTCATCAAAGAGACCGCGTTGCTTCATGTCGGCCATGAAGGCGGCGATGGCTCCGTCCACATCCTTTGCGAGACGCGCGTGGTCCAGGATCTCATCGTGACTGTCCCAGGGCTGTCCGGCACCTGTCCAGAGCTGGATGAAACGCACCCCGCGCTCCAGCAGGCGCCGCGCGATCAGCGTCTGGCGGCCAAAGTCATTTTCGCCGTAGGCCTTGCGCGTTGCTTCGGATTCCTTGCTGATGTCAAAGGCATCCGTGGCCTCCATCTGCATCCGGTAGGCCAGCTCGTAGCTCTGGATGCGTGCATCGAGCTGCTGATCATTTTGGCGCTGTTGGAGGTGGTTGTGATTCAGCTCAAACAGGAGATCGAGTTGCCGCCGCTGCTGCTTGAGATCAAGCGAGGTGTTTTTGATGAACTCCACCAGCTTGTCCACATCGGTGTCCTCTGTGTTAATGTAGGTGCCCTGGTAGATGCTCGGCAAAAAGGCGGACTGCCAGTTCTTCGTGCGCCGTGTGGGCATCCCTTTCGGGCACATGGAGATGTAACCGGGCAGGTTTTCATTTTCCGATCCCAGGCCATACGTGACCCACGAGCCAAAGCTGGGGCGGTGCTGGCGGCTCTCCCCCGTGTTCATCAGACCGAGTGAAGGCTCATGATTCGGCACATCTGCCTTCATGGAGCGGATCACGCAGAGGTCATCGGCAAACTGGGCCGTGCGGGAAAAAATCTCGCTCACCTCCAGGCCGCACTGCCCATACTTCTTAAAGCTGAAGGGGGACTTCAATCCCGCACCTGTGGGCCGCTCCGTCTTCAGCAGATTCGGCAGCGCTTTCCCATCATACTTCGTCAGCATGGGCTTCGGATCAAAGGTGTCCACTTGGGAGGGGCCACCATTCATGAAGAAGTGGATCACGCGCTTCGCCTTCGGCTCAAAGTGCGGCTGCCGGACGCCAAACGGATTCGTCCCATCAATCGCCGCCTGCGCCTTGCCCGCCCCCATAATATCCCCCAGCGCGAGTGAGCCAAGGCCCATGCCCATCCTGCCAAGAAGCTGGCGGCGGGTGAGGAAGTGATGTTCAAGATTTGGGACGTGGTGGGGCATGAGGGAGAGGAGATGAAGTGTTAGGACCAACGACGATTCAGGCCGTAAAATGGATGGCGTTTGTCATGCCTAACGACGAGGACGCGCACTTCAGTTTCATCTACTATTTGATAAGCAAGGTGATATGGGGAGCGCTTCAGATTTGCACGGCGGAACTTGGAGCGCGGGGTGAGTGGATGAAAATGATACGGATTATTGGAAAAAGTTTCGATAGCCTCATCCAGCATGCTACGACAGTCTTTTGAGAGCGACGATTGATGCGGTAATAGTAGTTTTGCGCCTCCAAAAGGTCTCTGATCGCCAGCGGATGAAAGATGACATTCATGATCCGAATTGTGCATCAAGCTGGCGTCGAACATCCTCCCAAAGAACACCTTTGACCTTCCCGCTACTCATCTCCTCTGAGCGCCGCTCGGCGATAGTGAGGGTCTCCTGCAAATAGGCTTCGTCTTCATCCTCTTCGGGCAGGGTCAGTTGCAGCCACTCAGAGATTTCAAAGCGCTCGGCAAGGCTGAGGGCATCAATCTTTTCACGAATTTGGGCGACTGACATAAGAGGCTGCTGGGTTTGAGTGGGTGATGTAAAATGTCCTCGACATACTAATCCACAAACTGAAACTCGTTCGACATCAGCAGTACCTGCGCGAGTTGCTCCATCGGTTTTTGCGATTTCGCGCGGTTGAGCGGCCAGGCAGTGGGGCCGCAGAAATCGGTGTCGGCTTTGGTCAGCAAGGTGGGTTGACCGTTTTTCGAATCGAGCCGCTCGATGCGCGGTGCCCAGGTGAAGGCGTCGCTGTTGGTGTCTTTGTTTTCGGCCTCGACGACGAAGCTCAGAGTCTCTCCGGCGCTGATCTCGATCTCGGTGCTCATTTCGACGGTGGTGGTCGGTTTTACCAGCTCCTCCCTCAGCTTACCCTGGAGGCTGGAGATGATCCAGGCGCGGACACCGTTGCCGAGATCACTGCCGCGCTTGATCGTGCCGCTGATGCGCAGGCGTTCCTTGCCAAAGGGACTCCTCCACTGCATCACCACAGGCCAGGAGTGTCCGGGATGGCCGTTGCCCGCCCCGATGTAGAGGTGGCCGAACTCCTTGCTCGGATACTCCTTCGCAGGCGTCCAGCGGTGGGTGCTCTTGCCCACTAGGCCAAAGTGCTCAAAAGGCGTGAACCGGGCGAGCGCCACCCTGCCCGTCGCAGAATCCTTTTCGATTTGGCTGTGCCCGTAGCGCCAGACAAAGGCGGCGGACTCACGGCTCAGCGTGTCGGCATCAGAGCAGAAATGCTGCGCCAGCTCTAGCTCACGGGCGCTGGGTTCACGGTGTAGCACGCGGTGGTAGAGCGCTTGGATCGCTTGTGAGTCCGCGGCGCTTCCTGTGAGCGGCACTTTGGCGGCCGTGTTGGTGGCGCGTATTTTCATGAACGGGCTGTTCATCAGAAAGAGCGCCTGCTGCGGCACTGTGGTCACATAGCGTATGGGGCTGTGGCTGTCCGGGTTTGCGAAGTCGAACATCGCAGGCACTGTGGGCTGATCGTAGCGGTTAACGATCTGATAGATGGTACGGCGTGTTTCAGCCTCTTTGTCTTTCGGCTGGATGGCGCGTCCACCGATCTGGGTAAAGTCCAACTCGCCTGCTGCCTGGAGCATCGCATCCCGCATGGACTCGTAGTCGAGGCGCTGGCGTGTCTGCCGGCTGAGGAGGTCGTTCTCGGCGTCTTTCAGGTCTTTCTCCGGCGTGCTTTGAGTGCTCTGCGCATAGGTGCGCGTGGTGAGGATCAGCGTGTGCAGCTTCTTCAAACTCCAGCCGTTTTCCATGAAGTAAGTGGCCAGGTAGTCCAGCACGTCTGCCTGCACCGGTTTGGGCGTCTGCACGCCGAAGTCACTCGTCTGTCCCACCAGTGGGCGGCCAAAATGCTGTGTCCAGACGCGGTTCACGATCACCCGCGCGGTGAGCGGATTGTCCCTACTGGCGATCTTCTTGGCCAGCTCCAGGCGACCGCTGCCATCGGTGAACTTCTCGCCGCCAAAGAGTGTAAGCCAAGCACGCGGGGCGGGGTCTCCTTGGCGACCTGGATTGCCACGCATAAAGACGCGCACATCGGCGGGCTTTGGCTTGTCCAGGCTGACCATCGCACGCGGTGGGGCACCGGGGTGGGAGGCATCCAGAGCCACACGCTCGTTGGACATTTTGGTGAGCCTCTCCAGATCTTTGCGGGTGAAGAACTCGTTCGCGCGCTCGACAGGCACCGCCATCGGCGAGGGCGTGGTGGAGACCACCTCACGTACCTTTTTCCAGTCGTCGTTGTCCGGCTCCTTGCCATCCAGGCAGGTCAGGAAAATGTCCGCATACATCGCGGCCACATCGTTGAGGGACTTCGGTGCGGGGCGCTTCGCCAGTTCATGGCGCGGCACGCCGCTGAGGCCGCTCGTGGGCTGGGTCAGGCGCTGCACGACTTCGGGCGCCTTTGCGGCGAACTCGCCCGCAGGCAATGCGGCGAATTCCTTCCAGGCGAGCATCACGGGATGTGGCTTGGTGCCCAGCGCATGTTTTTTTAGCAGGTCACGCCAGTCATCGGCCAATTTGTCCCGCAGCTTGAGCTGCCCCGCGCGGCCACGAAAGGTGTTCCTATCTTTAATGTCCTGCGCCTCTTGGGCAAACACGAGATAATTGGCGATGGCTTCCGGCTTGCGCACCTCCTCATAGACCTCGCGCTTGAAGTCGAATTCCTTCTTGGCGACTTCGGCGATCTTCGTTTGGTACTCTTTGAAGGCCGCCTCATCCGCGCTTTTGCCGATGATCGGCAGCTCCTTCTGGTCGGGTTCCTCGCTGCTGTTAAAGATCGAGTACATCGCGTAATAGTCGCGGCTGGGGATGGGGTCGTACTTGTGGTCGTGACAGCGCGCGCAGGCGACGGTGAGGCCGATCATGCCACGGGCGACGACATCTATGCGGTCATCAATTTGCAGGTGGCGGTCACTGATGAATTTGTCCCCCACATTCAGAAATCCGAGCGCGGCGAGGTGGGGCGACTCCGGCGTGGCAGCGGTCATCTTGTCTGCCGCCAACTGATACATGAGGAACTGGTCATACGGCATGTCCTGGTTCAGCGCCTGTACCACCCAATCGCGGTAAGTGTAGGCATAGGGGTAGTTGATGTTCCGCCCGGCGACCTGATAGCCGTCCGTGTCCGCATAGCGCGCCACATCTAGCCAGTGACGGCCCCAGCGCTCACCATAGGCCGGGGTGGCGAGGAGTTTGGCCACGAGGGCTGCGGTGGCGGCTTGAGTTTGGAGTGCGGAGTGCGGAGTGCGGGTTTGCGAAGGCGATGCCTCGCATTCGCGGATAAAGGCTTGGACAGCCTCGTAGCTCGGCTGCAGTCCAGTCAGGGTGTAATGGATGCGGCGGCAGAGCGTGGCCGGATCTGCGGCGGGCGCGAAATCGAGTCCCACCGCCTTCAGTTTGGCAACCACTAAACGATCCACGGTCTCACGAGCCGACTCTGAACTCCGGACTCCGAACTCCAGAGGTTGAAACGCCCAGTGTGCCTTAGGGTCCGACTTCTCCTCATGCACCACTTCCTTTTCCACCGGCCAGGGCATGCCCATCAGCACCCACTTTTCCAGGGCAGCGATGTCGCCTGGGCTCAGTTTTGCACCCTTTTTCGGCATGGCTTCCACACCAGGGCTGTGGTTGATGGCCTTAATCAATTTGGAGCTGGCAGGGTTCCCCGCTTCTACCACTTTTCCATAATCACTACCGCGCAAGATAGCGCTACGCAGGTCCAGGCGGAGGCCGTTTTCATGCTTGTGCGCACCGTGGCAGTCATGGCAGTTATCCGCCAGCACAGGGCGCACGCTTTTCTCAAAGAACTCGATCTGCTCAGGCGGAAAGTTTTCGACCGCGAGGGAAAAGGAGATGCCGATGGCAAAGAAGCCACCTGTAAGTAGGAGGAAAGATGGGAGACTAGAAATCATCGAAGGGGGACGATGGGCGGCGTTTGTTCCGCGCGCGCCTGAGTCGTACGTGCAGGATGTGGGCCTTGTTGCACAGGATGCGTATCCTGGGCAGGGCTTTTTCATTTCCTTGGCTGCCAGTTGGCGGGCTCCGCAGGCGGGCTGAAATGTGGCAACCAATAGCCAGGCTGAAGCCCGCAATTCAAATGGGTGTCTTATGGGCACTTCCGAAAACTCGAAACTCGAAATCCGAATGAGTCAGTTGCCAAGATCAGCACTTTGGTTGCTCCAGGATAGGCTCATTCATCGAAGCACACGTTTCAGGTTTCGTGTTTCGGATTTCGAGTTTTTTGGAAATCCCCTAATGTCCCGGTGCCTCAACGAAAGAGGGTGAATGGGGTAAGGTATTTCATCTTGCAAGATTACAGTTTAGACTGTTCTCGAACCACACCCAGACTGCTGGGGAATTTCTTCCATCCTATGAATCCTGTAGCATCGGCCCACTTCATTTTTGATGCGTAAGCCATGCCGCAAAGGGGGTGTTTGGAATCCCAGCTTGCGCTTTCGCAGAACAGTGGAAATATATGCGCCGGTTTCCCCGCCGCTTCCCCTTTTTGGGGCCGATGTTTGCCTTGTAGCCCGCCTCTGTTCAGGCGGTGACCCGTCCCGCCGTGTGCCGGACGCTTTTACGGCAACTGGTTGCCCGTTCATGGAAGCCAACCTGACCGGGCACTGATACATCATGGAAAAAACATTCGCAGATCTCGGCCTCTCGCCTGAGATGATCAAAGCTATCGAAGCCCAGGGTTTCGAGCAGCCCTCCCCTATCCAGGCCCAGGCCATCCCCGTCGCCCTCACCGGGCGCGATGTGGTGGGCCAGAGCATGACCGGCTCTGGCAAGACGCTCGCCTTTGGCCTGCCCTCCGTGCAGCGCATTGACAACCTCAGCCGCGCCACCCAGACCCTCATCATGTGCCCCACGCGCGAGCTGGCCATGCAGGTCTGCGCAGAGATTCACAAGGTCGCTAGCTTTCGTGAGGGCGTGCGCGCCACGCCGATCTACGGTGGCTCGTCCTATGACCGCCAGATCCGCGCGCTCCAGATGGGTTCCCAAATTGTCGTTGGCACCCCAGGGCGCATCCTCGACTTCGTGGACCGTGGCACGTTGCGGCTCGATGAACTGAAGACGCTCGTCTTTGACGAGGCCGACGAGATGCTCGACATGGGCTTCGCCGACGAAATCGAGCGCCTCATGCAGGTGGTGCCCAAGGAGCGCCAGACTATCTTCTTCTCCGCCACCTTTGATCCGCGCATCCGCCGCCTCATTGACCGCTATACAAACAACCCGGCCACCATCACCATTGAGCAAAAAGCGATGACGGTGCCGACCATCGAGCAACGCTACTACGAGGTGCAGGGCCGCAGCAAAACCGAAGTCCTCTGCCGCGTGCTGGACCTGGACTCGCCGCGCCTGACCATCGTCTTCGCAAACACGAAGCGCGCCGTGGATGATACGGTGGACGCCCTCATCGCCCGCGGTTACGCCGCCGACCGTCTGCATGGCGACCTGAACCAGATGATGCGCGAGCGTGTGATGCGGAATTTCCGCAATGGCACCGTCGAAGTCCTCGTCGCGACCGACGTGGCCGCGCGCGGTCTCGACGTGAACGACATTGATCTCATCGTGAATTTTGAGCTGCCCTATGACACGGAGGACTACGTGCACCGCATCGGCCGCACGGGCCGCGCCGGGCGCAAGGGCACGGCGGTCAGCCTCGTTGCTGGACGTGAGATTTACCTCATGCAGCGCATCCAGCGCTTCACGAATGCGAAGGTGACACGCGCCAAGGTGCCCTCGCAGGAGGAGATCGAGGCCACGCGTGTGGACCAGAGCTTTGAAAAGCTGAAGGCCACGCTAGAGAGCGGCGAGTTCTCTAAGCATGAGCACACCGTGCAGCGTCTGCTCGACGCGGGATTCAACTCCACCGACGTGATCAGCGCCCTGCTCGACCTTTGGATGAAGGAATTCTCCCGCGAAGGCGAGCAGATCATCGAAGACCGTGCCCAGCCGCAGCGCAAGCCGCAGCCCCCGCAGCGCGAGTTCGTGCCCCGTGAAGGCAACATCACCCAGGGCCAGACCGCCTCCCCCGCAGCCCAACAGACCGCCCAGGATGGCCCGCGTGAAAGCGCCCCGCCTCCTGCGGCAGCGCCACCGGCACCGCGCGTCCAGCCGCCTACCCCCTCCTATGAGGACGAAGGCCCGCGCCGTGCCGATGCCCCACCGCCCGAGCGCCAGCAGGCGCGCGACGACATCGGCCCCGCGCCCATGCGCTCCCGCTCCTTTGTACAAAAAGGCCCGCGCTCCGGCATGGTGCGTCTGTTCATGAACATCGGCGGCATGGACAACGCCCGCCCCGGCGACATTGCCGGTATGATCTACAACACCGCCAAGATCCCCAGCGGCAGCCTCGGCACGATCGAGATTTTCGAGAAGTGCAGCTACATCGAAGTGCCTGAGGATCATGTCGAAAGCGTCATGACCACCGTCGTCGGCACAGAGTTCCGTGGCCGCGATGTGCGCATGGACCTGGCCGACCGCCAGGACGGCGGTGCCGGTGAGCGCCCCCGCAACACCTTCGGCCCGCGCGGCTTTGGCAGCAAACCCGGCGGCTTCGGCAACAAAGGCGGCGGGGGTTACAGTGGTGGCTCAGGCGGTGGGAAGCCCGGTGGCTTCCGCAAACCCTACGGCCCAGGCGGCGGTAACAGCGGTGGCGACAAACCTTATGGCCGCAAGCCCTATGGCAACGGCAGCGGCAGCGCAGGCGGTGGTTTCAAACCCCGCCGTGGGGAGGATTGATCCCCGCCCACCACCACGCTACATAATGTCACCCTCCTGGTGGCCAGTTTCTTGATTGCCAAAGCAACCATGCAATCCCATCATGGCCGCGAATGACCCAAGAACACCCCACCGCAGAGACGACCTGGCAGGGAACCGCCGTCTCCTCCGGCGTGGCCCACGCGGTGGTGCATGTCATGAAGGAGCAGTTTGACGAGCCTGACGCCACCCCTATTGGGGCTGCGGCTGTGGATGGTGAGTTGGCGCGCTGGCATACCGCGCTGGAGGTGACACGCCAGGAAATCGAGGCACTCCAGCTCACGGTAGCTGGCGAGCAGGGCAGCGCCGAGGCGGACATCTTTGAAGCCCACCTCATGATCCTGCATGACAACTCCATCCTCAAACAGGTAGAGAAGACCGTGCGCGAAAAGCTCATCTGCGTGGACGCAGTTTACTACCGCCTCATGTGCAGGCACATGGACGCCCTGCGTGGCCTAGCGGACTCTTATCTGCGGGAGCGCTTCCTGGACATCAAGGACATCACCCAGCGCGTCATGCGCCACCTGCGTGGTGAGATGCTGCAGCACCCGATGTTCGATGATCCTGTCATCATCGTAGCGCATGACCTGACCCCCTCTGACACCGTGCAACTCGACCGCAGCAAGGTTCTGGGCTTCGCGATGGAGACAGGTAGCGCGAACTCCCATGCAGCCATTATTGCCCGCTCTCTGGCTCTGCCCGCCGTCGTGCGCCTGCACAATATCTGCGAGGATTTGCACTCAGGGGATCCCGTGCTCTTGGACGGGGACGAAGGGCTGCTGATCCTACACCCGTCTGCCGCCACACTTTCCAAATACCGCATCCGCGAGGAGCAGGCCGAAGTGCGCGAGGATGCGCTGCATGTCACCCGCCACCAGCCCGCCATTACCAGCGACGGCTTCACCGTGCAGGTCTGTGCCAATGCTGAATTCATTGAGGAGATGGACGCCATCCGCGACAGTGGTGCCGTGCATGTGGGGCTATTCCGCACCGAGTTCCTGCACTTGGAGGATCCTGACGGTTCAGAGGACTGGCTGGCTGAATGCTACAGTCAGGTGGTGAAGGCGATGGCCCCTGGCGAAGTCATCTTTCGCACCCTAGATCTGGGTGGGGATAAGGTGGACCCACGCATGGCAATAGAGGCAGAGCCAAACCCTTTCCTCGGCTGGCGTGGCATCCGTGTCTCACTAGGGCGGCAGGACTTGTTTAAACGCCAGCTCCGTGCCCTCCTCCGTGCCTCTGCGTATGGAAATCTGGGCATCATGTTCCCCATGGTCTGTGGAGTCGAGGAGGTGCGCGCCGCGAAAGCGCTGCTGGCCGAATGTGCGGTGGAGTTGGCCTCCGAGGGCGTGGCGGTGAACACAGAGATAGCTATCGGCGCGATGATCGAGATTCCTAGCGCCGCACTTTCCGCCGACCTGATCGCCGCCGAGGTGGATTTCCTCAGCCTAGGCACCAACGACCTGACCCAATACACCCTGGCAGTGGACCGGCTCAATGAGCGCGTGGCCGACCTCTACCAGCCCACGCACCCAGCCGTCCTGCGCCTGATCGCCTTGACCATCCAGGCAGCACTACGGGCTGACATCCGCGTCTGCATCTGTGGGGAAATGGCCTCAGACATCGAACTGACGCCGCTGCTCATCGGGCTGGGCCTCACGGAGTTGAGCATCGCCTCCGGTCAGGTAGCCAGGGTAAAGCACGCCATCCGCCGCCTGAACCACTCCGAGTGCGTAGCCCTGGCGGAGGTCGTGCGCAGGCTGGGCAGCTCAGAAACCATTCTGAATCAGTGCCGCAGCATGGCCACGCGCTGCTACCCAGAGCTGTTTGAATAACAGGAGTGGCAAGAGAGCGCACAACTCGCATTTTGGCGGTTGAGTTCAGGCTACTGCGACGCATTCGCATTTTTTAGCTTGCGCAGCCGTCGTCTTTCGCCAGCATCGGGCCGACATCTTGCGATGGATTCTCACTCGCAAGTGCCTCGCCCAATCATGAAAATTCATCATTACCTTCCTGCCCTGCTCTCCCTGCTCTCCCTGCTGGCCCCCTTGCTCCAGGCGCAGGAGCCGCCGCCCGCTGCCAACAAGCCCGCCACCTCGGAGTCTGCTACCACCACCAGCACGACGCTGGACACCATCACGGTCTATGGGGAGTCTGAGAGCGATTCCATCGTGCAAAACCCGTTTCTACAGCCGGTCGAGGGCACCAAAATTTTTGCTGGGAAACGCGCCACCGTCATTGACCTGGATGCTTTGCCGAAAGTGCAGGCGAACAATTACCGCCAGGCGCTTGCCCTGACCCCCGGCCTACTTTTTTCTGAGGAGAGTAGCCCCCTAGTCAGCCTGGGATACCGTGGTATTGGCGAGCCGCATCGGCTCCAGTTCATGCAGGTGCTGAAAGACGGCATCCCCATCCATGCAGACCCCTTTGGCTACCCGGAAGCCTACTACACACCGCCGCTGGACACTGTGGACCGCATCGAGTTCATCCGCGGCGGCGGCTCCCTCATGTATGGCAACCAGCCCGGCGGCGTACTGAACTACATCACTTACATGCCCCGGCGTGACGCGCCCTTTTCCTTCCGCACGCAGAACATCGTCGGCACGGACAGCCTATTTTCCAGCTACACTGCCGTGGATGGCACCGTCGGAAAGATCGGCTACTACGGCTACTTCAACCACCGTGAGTCCGAAGGCTTCCGCCAGGCAAACAGCGACTACAGGATCGACGGCGGGCATTTCAAAATCACCTACGATGTGGATGCCGACACGCGCTGGATATTCGCCTTCGACGGCTACGAGGAGGAGCACGGCGAGCCGGGCGGGCTCAGCCTCGCAGGCTATGCCGCTAATCGTGAGCAAACAACGAAGTTAAACGACCGCTTCCAACTAAGCCGCTACGCCGGGTCCGTGGAACTACAGCACCAGATTCAGCCTGGCACGGAGCTGACCGTGAAAGTCTGGGGCGGCTATTACGACCGCTGGAGCCGCCGCCAGCGCACCAGCAATGCCAACCAATTCGGCACCCCGCCCTCTGGTGCCAATGCCGCCACGAACACAATCGAACGCCAAGAATTCTATAGCTATGGCATTGAGCCGCGCCTACGCCACGACTGGGCAGCCTGGGGTGGGGAGCACACGCTGGCCGCCGGGATGCACTTTTACTGGGTGGACTCCCCGCGCCAGGACAAGCGCGGCCTCAGCCCCGCAGCGAATGACGGCCCCGTGCTGTCCGACATCCAGCGCGATGTTTTCTACGCCTCCTTCTTCGCCGAAAACAAGTTCACTTTTGGCGACCTGAGCATCACTCCCGGCTTCAGGCTTGAGAGCATTGAGCAGGACGTGAACTCCAAGACGCTCAACCTCGCACGAGCCGTCACCGCCGCGCGGCAGGTGGAAAAGCGCGACGTGCAGCCGCTCTTTGGCCTGGGCATCGCCTACGACCTCGCTGCGGAAACCCAGCTCTACGCCAACGTCAGCCAGAGCTACCGCCCCACCGTCTTCACCGAGTCCATCGTTACCGTCCCCGGCACCATCGCCACAGACAACGATCCGAGCACCGGCTGGAGCTACGAGATCGGTTATCGTGGCACACCGCGTTCCTGGTTCACCTTTGACACCAGCCTCTTCCTCATAGACCTGGACAACCGCTTTGGCACCGTCACCGCAGGCGGCATCACCTCTCTGCGCAGCGTGGGCCGCAGCATCAATCACGGCTGGGATGGTGCCTTTCAGCTTGATCTCATCGGCGCTCTTGATGCAGCACGCGGCAGCAGCCACGCCACCACACTCGGCTCCCTCAATTTCTACGCCAACGCCACCCTCCTAGAGGCCGAGCTGCACGGCAGCCCGAACAATGGCAGTACCCCGCAGTACGCCCCCGACTACATCGTCCGCACCGGCCTGATTTACGGGCGCAAAGGCATGAAGGTCTCCTTCCTCGGCACCTTCGTCGCAGACCACAAGGCACAGGATAGCAATCTGCCACAGTTCAACATACCCGCCTACATGACCTGGGATCTCACCGCTGAGGTGCCAGTGACAAAAAACTTCACTCTCATGGCCGGGCTGAACAACGTGTTCAACGAGGACTACTATGCCCGTGTCCGCGCCGATGGCATTGACCCGGCGTATGGCCGCAATTTCTACGTCGGCGGTGCTTTCAAGTTCTGAGCTTGCTTGGCACAAAAAAGGCCCGCTCATCACTGAGCGGGCCATTTTTATCTCTGGCGGAACGGACGGGACTTGAACCCGCAACCTCCAACGTGACAGGCTGGCGCTCTAACCAATTGAGCTACCGCTCCATATCCAGAAACGTGGGCCGCGATACTAGCGGCATGAGAGGCGGAGGCAAATGGAAATTGTGTTTTAGCGGCAACATTTCATCTCATCTCCCCTGGTTCTGCACTGGCACGGAAATGCACTTTGCACAGAGTGCCCAGCCGCCCAACCTTGCGTCCCCAATGATCACTCCCGAACCTGTCGGCACGCACATCTCCGTCTGGGGCGAAGGCCCTATCTGGCACCTGAACCGTCTGCTCTATGTGGACATCGAGGCGCACCTCATCATCGCCTTCGATCCCACCACGGGAGCCGAGACAAAGTGGGATGTGGGCCAGCGCGTCGGCACCGTGGTCCCGCGCGCCTCCGGCGGTCTCGTCTGGGCTGGCGATACAGGCTTCCATTTCCTGGACGAGGGCACGGGCCTCAGCACGCCCATCGCCGACCCTGAGCCGCACCTGCCGGACAACCGCTTCAATGACGGCAAGTGCGACCCCGCAGGCCGCCTCTGGGCCGGCAGCATCTGTTTAAAACGCCGTCCAGAAGCCAGCCTCTACTGCCTGCACACCGACCTGAGCGTTGAGCGCAAATACGGCCCTGTGACCAACTCCAATGGCATCATCTGGAGCCGCGACGGCGGCACCATGTTCTACATTGACACGCCAAGCAAAAAGGTGCGCGCCTTCGACTTCGATCCCGCCACCGGCAGCATCACCGGCGAGCGTGTCCTCTGGGACACCAGCGCCGATGCCAGCAGCCCGGATGGCATGACGATTGACAGCGCGGACCGCCTGTGGATCGCTTTCTGCCACGGCGGCAAGGTGGTCTGCTTTGACCCCGCTACCCGCAGTGTGGTCGAGCAGATCAACTTCCCCTGCATCGAGACCACTGCCTGTGCCTTCGGCGGCCCGGATCTTGGCGATCTCTACATCACTACCGGCCTGAAGCCCGGCCTGGAGGAGCCGCTAGCCGGTCGCGTCTTTGTCTGCCGCCCCGGTGCCACCGGGGTGCCATCTCAGCCCTTTGCAGGCTGAGACGCCCACCGCAGCCACACCAGCGCCACGATCAAACCGACAAGCGCGCCCAGATAGCTGGCATTGTGGATGCAGCCCACGCGTACGAAGCTCACCGCATCAATCACATCATGGTGGGTCAGCATCGGCTCCCAGTGCTGCAATCGCGGGTCTTCGGAGACCTGTGGTGACCCAAAATAGGCCACTGCGGCAAAGAGCAGCGCCGTGCCCATCATCACCAGCACGCCCTTCAAACTCAGCCGCGCAGCCCTGCCCACCGTCGTGCGCGGCAGAGTCACCCGGCCCATGAACCAGCCTGCAAAGAGACCCACCCACCAGGTGGCCAAAAAGCCGATCTCAGCCACCCGCACGCGCTCCACTTGCTTTTGGTCCAACCAGTGGAACTGCTGGAACTTGAACTTCGTGAAGTACTCATGGCCAAGCGTGAAGGTCACCTGGTCATGGAGGATGCCATACACACCCGCGATCACCGAACCACCGAGGCCAAAGGCCATCATCCAACCAAACTGGCTCAACGTGAAGCGGGGATAGAGCAGATTCATCGCAGTTACCACGCACTCACGGTATCGGCAGGCATTTCCGCTCACCCGACATAGAGTTCCTCCACCGTCAGTGTCAGGCTGATGGACTTCAGCGTGAAGTCCCCACTACGATGATGCTCCGGCGGCTCCCAGCCGCTCTCACGGCGAAAGATGGTGACGTTGGGCTTCTTTTCGTCCGCCCAGACAATGACGTATTCTTCCAGGGAGGGCAGCTTGATATAGGCGGCGTATTTCTCGATGAAGTCGCGCTTCCATTCCGTGCTAACCTCAATGATTAGCTTCGGCTCATGCACGGCGGCGGACAGGTTTTCCTGCTCCTCACAGGAGACCATGACATCAGGGTAGTAGTACAAGGACTCCTCGTGGAAGTCCGCCTTCAGCTTCATGTTGCTCTTGAAGACCGTGCAAGGCTTACCGCGCAGGTGGGAGTGGATGGACGCAGCGAAATTGAGGGCGATCACCTCATGGATGCGGCGCGCTCCGGCCATCGCCTTCACATAGCCGGCGGCGTACTCGTGCTTCAAGTCACTTTCTTCTTCAAAGGCGAGGTATTCCTCCTCGGTCATGCGGGGCAGTCTGGAATAATCAATGGCGGGCGGAGACATGGCGGCAGAGTAAAGGACGAGCCGCCAGGACGCAAAAGCATTTCTGCCCGCGCCCGCCGCCGCCCCTGAAAGACAGGGCCGCACGCGCCAGTTTTCCTTTGCCCGCCGCGCCCGGCGCTCGTAAACCACATCGTCATTCCCCAACCCCCGACCATGTCCATCCCCCACCTCCCCGCTCTCCGCAAAGGCCGCCCATATGAGTCGCTCGACAAAGCCCAGGTCAAAGACCACAAGACCGGCGAGGTTTGCGCCGAGGTAAGCCAGGTGAATGCGGGGATCGTGCGCAAGGATCTGAGCCGCATCGGCGAGGCACGCGCGGCTTTGAAGAAGTTCACTGTGGCCGAATTGGTCGCCATCACGGCCCAGGCGGGGGAACTTTTCCTCAATGGAACCTTGCCGCTGGGTGACAAGGGCCACACGCAAAGCCCGCAGGACTACATCGCCACCCTCTCCCGCACCAGCGGCCTGCCGCATATCATGGTGAAGCGGAACATGGCCAAGCTGCACTACGCGCTGACCCACATGGACATGATTCTCAACGGCCTCTCCCGCGGCCTGGACATGACCGTCATTGACCGCGGTTTCGGCGAGCAGGCGGGCTGCCCCGTGGCCTACTTCCCCACCACAAAGAGCCTCGGCCTCGTGATGCCGAGCAACTCGCCCGCCGTGAACTCCCTCTGGCTGCCCGCCATCGCGCTGAAGATCCCCGTCATCATCAAACCGGGCCGTGAGGAACCGTGGACACCTTTCCGCCTGATCCAGGCTTTCATCGCCGCTGGCGCACCAGCAGAGGCTTTCGGCTTTTACCCCACCGACCACGAGGGCAGCGGCGAGGTCGTCAAGCTCAGCGGGCGCAACCTCGTCTTTGGCGATGTGGCGATGGCGAAGATGTACGAGGGCAACCCCTCCGTGCAGGTGCATGGCCCCGGCTGGAGCAAGATCATCATCGGCGAGGACAAGATCGAGAACTGGAAGGAGTACATTGACGTCATCGTCAGCTCCATCAGCGACAACGGCGGACGCTCTTGCATCAACGCCTCCGCCGTACTCGTGCCGAAGTATGGTAAAGAGATCGCCGATGCCATCGCCCAACGCCTCGGCCCCGTGGACCCTCTGCCTGCGGATGACGACAACGCGCGCCTCTCCGGCTTCGCCAACACCAAGATGGCCGACTACATTGATGGTGCCATTGACAACGATCTCAAGACGCCCGGCGCAGAGGACGTGACCGCAAAGTATCGCAATGGCCCACGCAAGGTCGAGTTCCAGGGCGGTGTCTATCTGCGCCCCACGATCATCCGCTGCGACTCATGGGAGCACTCCCTGGCCAACCGCGAGTTCCTCTGCCCCTACGCCAGCGTCGTCGAGGTGCCGCAGGGTGAGGTACTCTCAAAGATCGGCTACTCCCTCATCGTCACAGCCATTACCCAGGATCCCGCCTTTATCGGCGAGCTGCTGGAGTGCCCCACCATTGACCGCCTGAACATCGGTGCCATCAGCACGATGAAGATCAGTTGGGACCAGCCGCATGAGGGGAACATGTTCGAATTCCTCTACAAGCGCCGCTCCATTGACTGCGCGTGAGGTGAATGCATCAATGATTGCCGCGCTTCTTTAAGAGCGGCAATCTATCAGATCGTCTTGCGCTTACGCTTGAGTTGCAACTGAGCGGTGCTGCGCTGGATCATTGCCAAGATCGCAATTGCTTCATCAGTGTGCTCGCCGGGCTTGATTTCGGCCAGGGATTTCTTCGCACGCTCCAGTGCATCCTCTACCGCCTTCTCATCAATGCTGTCTGCACCGATAGCCATGTCCGTTAGCACACGGGTAGTGCTGCCCGTGACTTCGACCAAACCTTCCCCCACTGCCATCTCGGTAGTCTTACCGCCCTTAGTGATACGCAGTTCGCCCACTTGAAGTATCGTCACCAGCGGGGCGTGTGCAGGGAGCACTCCCATCTCACCCTCATAGCCGGGGAGCACGACAGTATCCACTTCATCGGAAAAGATGCGGGCCTCGGGGGTGACGATTTCGAGTTTGAGGGGCATTCGAGGAAAGTTTCAGGTTTTCAGGTTTCAAGTTCGGCTGCTGGGCAGCTTGAAACTTGAGACTTTAAACATCTAATTGGCTAAGCCTTCTTCACGCTGTCAATGCCACCCTTCATGTAGAAGCTGGCCTCGGGCACATCGTCGTGCTTACCATCGAGAATTTCCGCAAAACCACGGACGGTATCCTTGACGGAGACATACTCGCCCTTGGTGCCGGTGAAGATTTCAGCAACGTGGAAGGGCTGGCTGAGGAAGCGCTGAAGCTTGCGTGCGCGGAACACAGTGAGCTTGTCGTCGTCGGACAGTTCGTCCATGCCGAGAATGGCGATGATGTCTTGGAGATCCTTGTAGCGCTGAAGCACGCGTTGCACGCCGCGGGCGACGCGGTAGTGCTCCTCGCCGACGATGTCTGGGGCGAGAGCCTTTGAGACAGAGGCGAGGGGGTCCACGGCGGGATAGATGCCCAACTCAGCCAGAGAGCGCTCCAGCACGACGGTGGAGTCAAGGTGGGCGAAGGTGTTCGCGGGAGCTGGGTCGGTAAGGTCATCCGCAGGGACGTAAACGGCCTGGAAGGAGGTGATGGAGCCGCTCTTGGTAGAGGTGATGCGTTCCTGCATGGCACCCATTTCAGAAGCGAGGGTGGGCTGGTAACCCACGGCGGAGGGCGTACGTCCGAGAAGGGCGGACACTTCAGAACCGGCCTGGGAGAAACGGAAGACATTGTCCACGAAGAAAAGCACGTCCTGGTTCTTCTCATCGCGGAAATACTCTGCCATGGAAAGGGCGGAGAGGGCGACGCGGAGACGGGCACCCGGAGGCTCGTTCATCTGGCCGTAAACGAGGGCCACCTTTGATCCAGGCTCGCTGATGTAGCCGCCCTGGGCGTTGCGGACGATGTTGTGGCCGTCCTTCTTCACCTTGATGACCTCAGACTCGATCATCTCGTGGTAAAGGTCATTGCCCTCACGAGTACGCTCACCAACCCCGGCGAATACGGAGTAGCCGCCGTGACCTTTGGCGATGTTGTTGATCAACTCCATGATGACGACGGTCTTGCCGACGCCAGCACCACCGAAGGCTCCAACTTTGCCACCTTTGGTGAAGGGGCAGATGAGGTCAATCACCTTGATGCCTGTCTCGAGAATCTGCGCGGAGGGGTTCTGATCCACCAACAACGGGGCAGGGCGGTGGATCGGATAGCGCTTGGAGGTGACCGGAGCGGGCTGGTCGTCAATGGCATCGCCAGTGACGTTGAAGATGCGGCCTAGAACCTCATCGCCGACGGGGACGGTGATCGGCGCGCCTGTATCGGTGACGCTAATACCGCGCTTGAGACCCTCAGTGGAGGACATGGCCACGGAGCGCACCCAGCCGTCGCCGAGGTGGCTCTGGACTTCGCAGACGAGCCGCGCGGCCTTGCCGCCGAGATCATAGGTGATCTCCAGCGCGTTGTAGATTTCTGGCAGCTTGCCAGTGGCCGAGAAATCCACGTCCACCACAGGACCGATGACTTGAACGATATTGCCGATGTTGCTCATATGTAGATTTGAAATTGGAGATTTGAGATTTGAATTTACTCAAGAGCCATCTTGGCAGTTGTGATTTCGAGGAGTTCGTTGGTGATCGCGGCCTGGCGCAACTTGTTGTACTCGAGGCTCAGATCCTTGAGCATCTGCTTGGCATTGTCGGTGGCGTTCTTCATGGCGACCATGCGGCTGCTGTGTTCGGAGGCGCGTGCCTCCAGGACCATCTGATAAAGTGTGCTGTTGACGTATTGCGGCAGCACAGTCTCAAACACGACGGCAGCGCTAGGCTCAAAGGTGTACTGCGGCAGCTCGGCTACGTTCACTTCCTTAGAGGTCTCATCGAAGCTGCGCTTGCCGCCCAGCGTCACGGGATTCACGGGCAGTATTTGCTCGATACTTGGCACCTGGAGAACGGTGTTAATGAAGTTGTTGTAGGCGATCAGCACGGTCTTGTACTCTCCGGTGAGGAATTTCTCCTGGAGGAATTTGCCGACGCTGCGCACCTCGGCGAACTTGGCGGGATCTTTGATCGGGAAATCGGCGATCAAAGTCTTGCGCAGACGGGAGAGCGCCTGGGAGGCCTTGCGGCCAATGGTGATGAACTCGACCTCGCCTTCAATCTTGGCAACGATGATTTTTTTTAGCAGATTCGTGTTCAGAGCACCGCAGAGACCTTTGTCGGTAGCTATGACAACCACGAGAGTCTTCTCGCCCTTCTCACCTGGGGAGAAGAAGGGATGCGCGCCCTCGTCGGCACTGTCTTTGAGACTGACGAGAATCTTGTTCATCAGCTCGGCATAGGCACGACCATTGGCGGCCTGATCCTGCGCCTTTTTCATCTTCGCAGCCGCGACGAGCTGCATGGCCTTGGTAATCTGGGCCGTGTTTTTGACCGATTTGATTCGGCGGCGTATGTCGCGGGTGGAGGGCATGTCTTAAAAGATGAAGGATAAATGATGAAGCATGAAACTTCAGGATCACTTCCAGGCGGACTTGAAGTCGTCGAGGGCGGTCTTGAGGTCAGCCTCGACGTTGTCGAGGGTCTTCTCGTTGGCCAGCTTGTCGAGCATCTCAGCCTTGCGCTCGCTGAGGTAAGTTTCCAGCTTAGCCTGGAACTCCTTAACACGGTCCACGGCGACGCTGTCAAAGTAGCCTTTCTGCATGGCGTAAAGGGTCGTGACCATAATGGGCAGGCTCTTGGGCTGATACTGCTGCTGCTTGAACAGCTCCACGATGCGCGCGCCACGGTCGAGCTTGGCCTTTGTGGCGGCATCTAGATCGGAGCCGAACTGAGCGAAGGCAGCAAGCTCACGGAACTGGGCGAGATCGAGCTTCGTGGTGCCGGACACCTTCTTGATGGCCTTTGTCTGCGCGGCGGAACCCACACGGGAGACGGAGAGACCCACGGAGATGGCGGGGCGGATGCCCTGGTAGAAGAGGTCGGTTTCGAGGAAAATCTGGCCGTCGGTGATGGAGATAACGTTGGTCGGGATGTAGGCGGACACATCGCCGGCCTGCGTTTCGATGATGGGCAGAGCGGTGAGGGAGCCACCACCGTAATTTTCATTCACGCGGGCGGAGCGCTCAAGCAGACGGCTGTGGAGATAGAACACGTCACCCGGATAGGCTTCGCGGCCGGAGGGGCGCTTGAGCACGAGGGAGACCTGACGGTAGGCCACGGCCTGCTTGGAAAGGTCATCGAAGACGATGAGGGCGTCCTGGCCCTGGTCCATGAACCACTCACCGATGGCGCAGCCGGTGTAGGGGGCGAGGTATTGGTTCACCGCGCTGTCAGAGGCGGAGGCACTGACGATCACCGTGTACTCCATGGCACCGGCGTCTTCGAGCGTCTTAACGACACGGGCGACGTTTGACTGCTTCTGGCCGATGGCGACGTAGATGCAGTAGAGGGGCTTGTGACCCTGGAGCTTGCCCTGCTCGGCGGCCTTGTTCTGCTGCGCCTGGGAAATTATGGTGTCCACGGCGATGGTGGTCTTGCCGGTGGAGCGGTCGCCGATGATCAGCTCGCGCTGACCGCGACCGATGGGGATCATGGCGTCAATGGACATGATGCCAGTCTGTACCGGGACAGACACGGATTTACGCGTGATGATGCCGGGGGCGATCTTCTCGACCGGATACTGCGCGTCGCCCTTGATCGGGCCTTTGCCATCGAGCGGCTCGCCGAGAGTGCTGACGACTCTACCGAGGAGGCTTTTGCCGACAGGAACGGAAAGCAGGCGGCCCGTGGTGCGGACCTCGTCGCCGGCCTTGATGCCCGCGCCGGAGCCGAGAAGCACGCAACCAACCTCGGTTTCCTCAAGATTGAGCGCCAGACCATAGAGTCCGCCGGGGAACTCAATCATTTCGTTGAGCATGACATCGCTCAAGCCTTCCACTTTAGCGGCACCGTCACCGATCTCGCGGACGACGCCGACGTTAGATTTGGTGACCGCCGTCTTGAGTCCGGCGATTTGGGATTCGATCTCCTGGAGGATGTTGCTCATGGTAACTGCTGGTTTGGGAAAGGGAGGTTAAGAAAGACTGGCTTTGAGGGCTTCGAGGCGCGCTTTGACGGAGCCGTCCCAGACATCGCTGCCGACCTTCACGCGGATGCCGCCGAGGAGTTCAGGCTTCGTGTGGAATTCGAGGGACAGAGCGCGGCCGTACTTCTGGGAGAGGCTGGCTTTCAGACCAGCCTGGAGATCATCGGTGAGCGGGGTCGCGCTTTCGACGAGGGCGCTCTGGCGTTCGATCTCGTTGCGGACATGCTTGGAAAAGGAGTCCAGGATGCCAAGGAAGCCGCGCGGCTTGGTCGTGGAGACTTTCTGCACCACGAGGCGCACGCGGGACTCGTCCAGCTTTCCGTCCACCAGGCAGGCGCGGAAAAGCTGGCGTGACGTGCGGCGGGCTTCCTTGCTGATCTTCATGGCCAGGTGGTGCGGTGGAAAGGGTTACAGACTGACCTGGGCAGAAGCCTCTTGGTTGATCCTGGCCTGGTCATCAGCATTGAGCACCTTGCCGGTGACGCGGGAGGTGGCATCGGCGAGCATGCGTCCGAATTCACTTTTGAGCTGTGAGGAAAGCTGGTCGTGCTCAAGGCGGGCGGCCTCGCGTGACTTGGCGAGGATTTGACCGGCCTCATAAATGGCCTCCTGTTGGCGCTTTTCAGCGAGTGCTTTGGCGCTGTCGCCTGCTTCTTTGATGAGGCGGCCCGCGTCGTCATTGGCTTTGCCGATGATCGTCTGCGCGTTCTTCTCGGCCTCGGCGAGGTCTTTGGCGATCTTGCCGAGCTTCGCCTCGCCATCGGCGATGCGCTGGCGACGCTGCTCCAGCATGGCCAGGATGGGACCAAAGGCGTACTTTTGCAACACATAGAAAACCGCGCCGAAAACGATGATCTGAGCGATGAGCTTCGGCGTCTCGATGCCGAATTGCTCAGCGATGCCACCGCTGGCGGCTTCGGATGCTGCGAGAATGAAAGTCATGGCTGGGAAAACGTGCTGAAAGAGAAAAGGAAATCGGGCGGCGGACCGGCGTGCGAGCCGCCGCCACGAAGGAGGTTAACGACCGCCGAAGGCGATGATCAGGGCGTAAATGGCGATAGCTTCTGCGAGCGCCATGCCGATGATGCCAAGGGTTAGGATGTTGCCGAAGGCACCGGGGTTGCGGCCCACGGCTTCCACTGCTTTGCCGCCGATCAGGCCAATGCCAATGCCGGCACCTGCGCCCGCGAGACCGAGGGTGAAGCTGCCGTTGACGCCAGCAGCGACTTCTGGTGCGTGCGCTGCTGCTGCCTGCGCCATGCTCATGAGTTCCATCATCATAGTAGTGTAGTGTTGTTGTGTTTCGTTGTTCTGGCCGTCGCCCACACGCTTGGCATGGTCACAGCGGCCAAAGTATTTAATGGTGTTCGTCTGCGTGCTCCTCACCGTGGTCGTCATGCGTGGTAGAAAGCTGGATATAAACCGCGCACAGCAGGGTAAATACCACAGCCTGGAGTAGGCCGACGAGCAGTTCCATAAAGTAAAATGGCAGCGGGGCAATGAGACTGATGATGAACTTGCCAAAACCGCCGAGGCCGAACATCTCTCCCAAGCCCATCATGGTGTGAAGCAAGGTTTCACCCGCAAAAATGTTGCCGAAAAGTCGAAGCGAGAGCGATGCCGGGCGGAAGACGATGGAGACGATTTCAATCAGGCCAACAGCGAAGAAAATCACTGCCACTAGCATTCCCATGATGCCGGTGAGACCGCCTTTGGCACCGAAAGTGTGCTTGAGGAAGCCGATCACGCCAACCTCGCGGATCGTGATGAACAGCCAGACCAGCATGAAGCACAGCGACATGCCGAGGGTCATGTTCAAGTCCGCCGTGGCCGGACGCAGAAGCGGGGAGTGAACGTGGGTCAGGTTCATCATGCCTGAGCTTTCTCCCCAGCCGATGGTGCCGACACCGGGAAGCAGGCCGAAGTAGTTTGAGACAAGAATGAAGACGAACAGAGTAGCCAGCAGTGGGAAGGCTTTAGGTGCGACTTTCTTGCCAACGATGGCTTCGACGCGGTCGTAAAGGAACTCGACGACCAACTCAAAGAGGTTCTGCCACTTATGCGGTATGAGCGACATGTTCGCCGTCGCCTTGCGGGAGAAAACCAGGATCACAGCGACGACTACAAGAGCCACGAAAAAGGAATTCGTTACGAAAGCCAAGAAGCTCTCTTTTCCAGCCAGAGACACGGCAGCACGGCTCACTTCGGCGAGCAGAGGCGATGTCAGGAAAAGGGCAAGAGAAAATTCCATAGCAGGGAACGGGCCGAGGTTGGCGCAGGAGTTTTTAGCCAGAGGTCAGGCGTGGGGCAAGGTTTATTTGTGAAATTTTTCACAAAGTCATCCGTGCCTTGATTTCAGGGGATTCCAGCGTGCCTGGCGATGCATAACCAAAAATGGAAAACACGCCTGTCAGGCCGTTCGTAGGCAGATTAATCGCAGCCACCTTCTGCCAAGTCACTGAGAAGGAGGAGACCTCCAAAATGCACGAAATGCGCGAACCTTAGCAAACCGACCACCATTGAGAATGACTGCACTGGTCAACCTGTAGTCAAGCATCGGCATAGGTTTGTGCTTTGCCTCCTGCGGCAACTGTGATTAAACCGGCACTGCAATCTCATGAACACCCTGCAACCTGCGGACACCAGTTCCTCCCCCACTCTCGCCCGCACCGCCTGGATGGTGGTGGCCCTGCTTTTCCCCGTGGCGCTGCTAAACTACCTGGACCGGCAGATGCTGGCGGCGATGAAATTTTCCGTCATGGAGGACATCCCTAGCATTGGCAGCGAGGCGAACTGGGGTTTCCTGCCGGCCGTGTTCAAGTTGGTGTATGCATTTCTTAGTCCTTTTGGAGGGTATCTGGCGGACCGCCTGAGCAAAAAGCACGTCATTGTGATCAGCCTGTTCGTGTGGTCTGCGGTGACGTGGACCACAGGGCACTGCACGACCTTTGACCAGCTCCTGGTCACGCGCGCGCTCATGGGAATCAGCGAGGCTTGTTACATCCCAGCGGCGCTAGCCCTGATAGCCGATTTTCATGTCGGCCCGACGCGTTCGCGTGCGGTCGGCATCCATCAGATGGCAATCTACATCGGTGTCATGCTGGGCGGTTTCAGCGGCTATGCGGCGGACAGTCCTGATCTTGGCTGGCGCTGGGCCTTTGACACCTGCGGTCTCGTGGGGGTAGCTTATGCAATCCCACTTTTCTTTCTGTTGAAGAATGCGCCAAAAGCCGCTGGCGACATAACCGCACGCCCCTCACCCCTCAATGCTGCGCGCGAGCTGCTGGGAAATCGTTACTTCATCTTCCTGGTGCTCTGCTTCACCCTGCCTGCAATCCCCGCCTGGGTGGTGAAAGATTGGATGCCGGCGATCCTGAAGGAGAAGTTCAGCATCGGCCAGGGCGTCGCCGGTGTCTCCGCGACCTTGTACATCAACATCGCCTCCCTTTTCGCCGCCTTGTTCGGCGGCTGGCTGGCGGACAAATGGATAGGACACACCCAGCGCGGGCGCATCTTTGTCAGTTCCATCGGACTGTTTCTTCTCATCCCCGCGCTCTTTGGTGTGGGCAACGCAGGGTCACTTGTGACGGCCATCGTCTTCCTGGCGTTGTTCGGCGTGGGCTGGGGCTTCTTTGACTGCAACAACATGCCCATTCTCTGCCAGATCACACGGCCAGAGCTGCGTGCCACCGGCTACGGCTGTATGAACCTGATCAGCATGACGGCAGGCGGACTGGCGGACTGGGGCTTTGGCATCCTCAGGGATCGTGAAGTGCCGCTAAACGTGACCTTCGGCATCTTTGGCGCGGCGGCAGCAGTGGCGATGGTGCTGATGCTGAACATCCGCCCCCGCGAGCCCATCGCCCGCTGATGACCGCTCAAATCCGTATCGACAAGCGCGCGGCACCCGGCTAAATCGCTGCCCTGACCATGCCCCTCTCCCTCGACGACATCCTCCAGTCAGCCGACGACCACAAAGCCAGCGATGTCTTCCTCATGGAGGGCGAGATCCCGCGCATGAAGATCAATGAGCAGCTCATGCTCTTTGGCGACGAACCCATGCAGCTCAACCAGATGGTCGGCCTCTGGCAGGCCTGTGGCGTCAGCCCTGAAGGCGAGACCGACCGCGACTCCGGCCTCGTCTCCCACAACCTCACCCGCTACCGCGTGAACATGCACAAGGCGCTGGGCCGCCTCGGCGTCGTCATGCGCCGCATCCGCACGGAGATACCGCCGCTGGGCACGCTGGGCGTGCCAGAGTGGCTGCTGACAAAATGGGCAGGCCATGTGCGCGGCCTTGTCCTCATCACCGGCCCCACCGGCATGGGCAAGTCCACCACCATGGCCGCACTCCTCCAATGGATGAACGAGACCTGCGCGCGCCACATCGTCACCATCGAGGATCCCGTCGAGTTCATCCACCCGAACAAAAACTGCATGTTCACCCAACGCGAGGTCGGGCGCGATACCGCCAGCTACGCGCGCGGCGTACGCGGTGCCATGCGCCAGGCACCGGATGTCATCATGGTAGGCGAGATTCGCGACCTGGAGACCGCCCTCATCACCCTCCAGGCCAGCGAGACCGGCCACCTCGTGCTCGCCTCCATCCACAGCGACAGCGCGGTGGACGCCATGGACCGCCTCGCCCATCTCTTTCCCCCGGAGCAGGCCGGACTGGGGCTCCATCTGCTCTCCCAGCAGCTCATCGGCGCGCTCTGCCAGAAGCTCGTCCCGCGCACCAGCGGCGGCCTGCACCTGCTCGTCGAGTACCTGGAAAACGGCGGTGCGGTGAAGAAATGGATCTCCACCAAGGACATGGACCACATCCGCAACTACATGCAGCGCGGCAACGACCCCAATTGCATCACCTTCCTCTCCAGCATCGTCCGCGCCTATGAGGCCGGCCTCATCACCGAGCCGGAGGCCATCGCCGCCTGCGGCAATGAGGTCGAGTTCAAACGCGCCGCACGCGGCATAAGCTAGACGCCACCCTGCCCTCCCACCATGCGCCAGTACGACCTCATCGAATACCTCCAGATGGCCATGCAGGCCGGCGGCTCCGACCTGCATCTCTCCCCCGGCGCGCCGCCCACCATCCGCCTCCACGGCCAGATGACCCCGGTCACCGACGAGGTCTTCGACGCCAATGACGTGCGCGAGCTTGTGCTCGGCTCCCTCAAGGACACCCAGCGCGCCAAGCTCGAGCAGGAGTGGGAGCTGGACTTCGCCATCGAGGTGGAAAACCTCGGCCGCTTCCGTGGCAACGCCTGCTTTGCCATGGGACGTGTCGAGGGCAACTTCCGCTACATCCCCGATACCATCCCCGAACTTTCCCAGCTCGGCCACGGCTCCACCGTACAGAGCATGTGCGAGATGCGCGACGGCCTCATCCTCGTCACCGGCGTCAGCAATTCCGGCAAGACCACCACGCTCTGCAGCATGACCCAGACCATCGCCCGCGAGCGCTCCTGCAACATCGTCACCATTGAGGATCCCATTGAGTTCGTCTTCCATCACGGTCGCAGCCTCATCCGCCAGCGCCAGGTCGGCTTTGACACCCACGAGTTCGCCCGGGCCATGAAAAGCGCTCTCCGCCAGGACGTGGACGTCATCACCATCAGCGAGCTGCGCGATCTGGAAACCATGCGCACCGCCATCACCGCCGCAGAGACAGGCCACCTCGTCATCAGCACCCTCCACACCACCGACGTGCCCAGCACCATGACCCGCATCCTCGACTCCTACCCCAAGGAGCAGCAGGACTACGTCGCCAGCCAGCTCAGCCATTGTTTAAAGGGCATCATCTGCCAGCATCTCATCCGCCGACCCGATGGCGAAGGCCGCGTCATGGCCTCCGAGATCATGACCATGAACCACGCCATCGCCGGCTGCATCCGCGACCAGCGCCTCCAGCAGCTCCCCAGCCTCATCCAGATCGGCGGCTCCCAGGGCATGCACACCATTGACGACAGCCTCCTCCACCTCCTCAACTACGACTTCATCGCCCTCGATGACGCCCTCGCCCACTGCCGCGACGACAGCTTCATCAAAATGGGCCACGAGAAGCTCATGCGCGAGCGGAACGCCGGTAAGAAGCGCTAGCCCAACCCCGCAGCGAAACACTTGCCACTAGTGCCGTCTGAAACGATAACGCCCACTTCCCTCCCCCCTGCCATGTCCATCTGGAACCACGCCAACCCGCAACTCAAAGACCTCGTCGCCTACGAACCTGGAAAGCCCATTGAAGACGTCGCCCGCGAGCGCGGACTAAGATTGGAGGACATCATCAAGCTCGCCTCCAACGAAAACCCCCTCGGCCCCTCGCCAAAGGCCATTGAGGCCATGCAGCAGGCCGTCAAAGAAGTCCACATCTACCCCGATGGTGCCTCCTGGAAGCTGCGCGAAGCCCTCGCCCAAAAGTTCGGCCTCGAAATGGGAAACCTCATCATCGGCTGCGGCAGCAACGAGGTCATCGAGTTCATCGGTCACGCCTTCCTCCAGCCAGGCGACAACATCATCACCGCCGAGCACGCCTTCCTCGTCTATAAGCTCATGGCCAAAGTCTTCGGTGCCGAGACCATTGAGGTGCCCGATCCCGGCTATGTCCACGATCTTGACGCCATGGCCGCCGCCGTCACGCCGCGCACTAAGGAAATCTTCATCGCCAACCCCAACAACCCCACCGGCACATTGGTCACCCAAGAGGCCATAGACCGCTTCATGGAAAAGGTGCCGCCGCATGTCGTCGTCGTCTTTGACGAGGCCTACTACGAGTTCCTCGACAATCCGCCAGATACTCTCAAGTATGTCCGCCAGGGCCGCAACGTCGTCGTCCTGCGCACCTTCTCAAAGATTCAGGGTCTCGCCGGCACCCGTGTCGGCTACGGCATCGCCAACAAGGAGTTGATTGATGTTTTGCAGCGCACCCGCCAGCCATTCAACATCAACGCCGTCGCCCAGGCCGGTGCCCTCGCCGGGCTGCTGGATGAGGAGCACCAGAACAAGACCAAGCTGATCACCGACGAGGGCCGCGCCTGGCTGCAAAACCAGTTCCAGCAGATGGGACTCGAATACATCCCCAGTTACGCCAACTTCGTCCTCGTCAAAGTCGGCGATGGCAATGCCGTCTTCAAAGCCATGATGGACCAGGGCGTCATCATCCGCGCCATGGCCGCCTACAAGCTGCCGGAGTGGGTCCGAATCTCCATCGGCACCATGCCCCAGAATCAGCGCTGCATTGAGGTCATGCAGCAGGTGCTGGGGAAATGAAAGCGCGGAGACCTAGCTAGATTTCAGCCTTTATCGCCGTCAACAGATCAGAATAATCGTCAAAGCCCTGGAATTGAGGGAACTGGGCTCGGATAGCTGCGGGCGCGTGGAAGAAGAAGCCGACATCTGCCTCGCCCAGCATCGTGGTGTCATTGAACGAGTCGCCAGCAGCGATGACCTTGTAGTTCAGCGACTTAAAAGCAGCGACGGAGTGTTGCTTCTGGTTAGGCTGGCGCAGCTTGTAGCTTATGACGCGCCCGGTATTATCTGTCTCCAAGTGATGGCAAAAGATCGTCGGCCAGCCGAGCTGCCGCATTAGCGGCTTGGCGAACTCTTCAAACGTGTCACTGAGAATGATGACCTGTGTTATGGTGCGCAACTCGTCAAGAAATGCCCGCGCACCATCCAACGGAGCAAGAGTGCCAATCACATCCTGGATGTCCGGTAGCTTCAGGCCATTGGCATCGAGAATGGTAAGGCGTCCACGCATCAGCACATCATAATCCGGCTCGTCGCGTGTGGTGCGGCGCAGTTCGGGAATGCCCGTCTTGTCAGCAAAGGCAATCCAGATTTCTGGAACAAGGACGCCTTCGAGGTCAAGGGTGACGAGGGTTTGCTTCATGGCAGGCTTTGTTAGCGTAATGCTCACTTGATGCAACTACCTCATGCCGTGACGCGCGCGATGTGACATTCCCGCCATGTGACAATCTCGCCATGTGACATCAATTTTGCTCATCAAAGCTCGACGCCGACGATGAGACGCTTTTGATGGAGCTGCTCATTAACATACCACCATGAAATCCATCCTCTCATGTTTGCTCATCACCCTGCTCGCTAGTGCAGGCATATCCATGGCTGCGCCGACGGCCTTTTTCCCACAGTCAGTCGCCTCTGGTGACCCGCGTAGCTCCAGTGTCGTTCTGTGGACGCGTGTCGTGGACGTGGACACGAGCGTAAACCGCAGTGTCAGCCTGCATCTCACCACCGCAGGCAGCGTAGCCATGGTGGGCAGCACGGCTGCACTTGGCGGCTCGAATCTATACGTTGGCGGCACGCTCACTGCCGAGGCGGCGCATGACGGCATCGTCAAACTCAAGCTCACCGGTTTAGCTGCGGACACGGAGTACTACTACCAGTTCACTTACAACGGCAACCGCTCTGCCATTGGTCGCACCAAGACCGCGCCGGGCACCGCCTCAACCCGCACAGTCTGTTACGCAGCCGTGAACTGCAATGACTTCGTGGGCCGCTACTACAACGTGCTCAAGCACCTCTGCGATCAAGAGGCTGACAAGATAGACTTCATCCTAAACCTCGGTGACTACATCTATGAAACTACCGGCGATCCGAGCTTTCAGACCACCAACCCGGCGCGCGCGATGGTCTTTTCCGCCCCGGCTGAGGCCATTGACCTGGGCGGTGGCAACTATGCTGCACAGTCACTAGGCAATTACCGCGACATCTACAAAACCATCCGCCAGGACATGCAGCTCATGCGCGCTCACGAATTGTTTCCCTGGATCAGCATCTGGGATGACCATGAGTTCAGCGATGACAACTGGAAAGACCGCGCCACCTACTTCGACGGCAAAGTCAACGAGCAGCAGACCACGCGCAAACGGAACGGCGAGACAGCCTGGATGGAGTTCCTGCCAACAGAGCGCGGGCTGCACGTCGGCGGCACTGGCCTGGACATCAATGCGGGCAATCTCTACCCGAACACAGTCATTTATGACTCCTTCAACTTCGGCAACAACCTGGACCTCATCCTCACTGACAACCGCACCAATCGCGTGGACCACCTGATCCCCGAAGATGTCTGCCCCTCCGGCGTGCCGATGACTGAGAACGACGTGATCGCCACGCTAGCCGCCGCCAATGGTCTGGATGTGCCCACTTTCACCGCTTTCGTCTGGCCTGGCCTGCGCACGAACTTCGCCCCTTACGTTGACATTGACGCACCTGCAAACGCCACGATCAAAGCCACATTTAAAGCGATCATCTCCCAGGCCGTAACTTCAGCGCTCTCCACCCTGCCTGCGGGGCAGACACCGGCCTGGACGGGCACAAGCTATGCTGACGCCAATGTGGTCGGCTTTCGCGATGCAGTCTTCGTCAACCAAGTCTTCGCCAGCGCTGGCCAGCCACAGCCTTTCGATGCTGCTGCCATCAACGCGATGCCTCGCGGCCTGTCTTATTACCTGATGGGCAAAACCAGTCTGTTCTCCGACTTCGGTAGCCGCTATCAACTTGTGAATGAGACCTTCCAGATTTTCGCTGGCTTCACCTACCAGCAGTTTGTCCTCTCCGGCGGTGTCATCGGCCGTGACCAGGCTTTCTACAACTCCGCTCAACAGACCTTCCTGGGCACCGCACTCGCCACAAGCTCCGCTGCTAACCGCATCTGGCGCGTGGTAGCCAGCTCGGCACCCTTCACCCCCATCAAGCTGGAACTCGGCGACCTACCCGCAGGTGTGACTCTGCCAACGCAGGGCACCATCAGCGGTGTCACCATCCCAGCCTCGATCCCATCACAGTTCCTCGTGGAGTTCCTGCTCAATGGCGACGAAGCCGCCGGTTTCCCGCAGTTCCGCCAGGGCATCATTGACCTTCTTTCCCAGCATGATGCGCTGCTTGTTTCTGGTGATATTCACGCCTCCCTGATTGGCAACAACAACGCCGCTGGCGGCCAACATGTGGTGGACTTCACCGTTCCCTCCGCTGCCTCATCCCAGTTCCGCAGAGCGATAAACTCAGCCTTTGCCAGTGTCGAAGCGCTCATGACACCCGGTGTGCAGCAGGCCACTGGGCTACAAGGCAACTTCACCTTCGATACCGCGCAAAAGAATGCTGTCATCGCCGCCACGGACGAGATCATCAAAAAGAATACCAGTGAGATGTTCGATGCCGATACCGACGCGCACGGCTACACGGTCTTCGTCGCCAGCCCTACCGAGTTGGTCGCCGACTACCGGAAAATCTCCACTGACTGGATTGACGATAACCTTTACAGCCGCACGCCGCGTGATCTGGACCGCCTCTTTGCGCGTGAAAAATACCGCGTAACCAAAAACGCCGGAGACCTGGCCTTGGCACAAAGCACGGACTTCACCCTGCGCATCCTCCACGGCACAGACATGGAAGCCGGTGTCCCCTCCATCGCCGATGCGCCGCGCTTCGCCGCCATTCTCGACAAGCTAGAAGATGCCAAGGGCGCAGACGCCGCCGTCACCATCGCCTCTGGCGATACCTGGATTCCCGGTGCCTTCCTCAGCGCAGGCAATGACATCAGCACCCGCGCTGCTTTGAAAAGCGCTGTGGATTTCCTCTACCCCGGCTCCGGCAATGCAACCGACATGCGTGAAAATCCAGGTCGCCCAGACATCATGATGCTCAATTGCATGGGCTTCGACGCTGCCTGCCTCGGTAACCATGAATTTGACCTCGGCCCCACGGAAGTGGCAAACATCCTCAACCCTATCTTTGGCACCACGCCGCCAGCCCAGCCTGTCCAGTTGAGCCACGTCCGCCACATCGGCACTGAGTTCCCTTACCTCGCGGCCAATCTCAGCTTCGCGGGTGACAGCGGACTAAACGCCCGTTTCACCAGCAGCATCCTCAACGTGCTGGATTTCCGCTCCATGCTCCCACCCGCGTCGCCCACGCCTCCTGCCAGTGCCTTCACCACCATCAATGGCAAGAAGACCCTGGCGCAGGCTACGATCATTGAGCGCGGTGGCCGCAAGATCGGCGTGCTCGGCGTGGTGCCCCCGAACCTGTCCGCCATCTCCTCCCCCGGCGGCGTGGTCGTGACCGGCCCCACCACCTATGACATGGTCGCGCTCGCCGCCCACCTACAGCCCGTGGTGAACAGCCTGAAAACGGCTGGCTGCAACATCATCATCCTGGCCACCCAGCTCCAGCAGATCACCAACGAGAAGGCGCTCATCCTAGAGCTTGAAGATGTGGATGTCGTGGTCGCAGGCGGTTCCGGTACCATCCAGGCGAATGCCTCCACAGTTCTAAAGCCAGGCGATGTAGCGGCGGAACCCTACCCCTTTGTCACCACCGACAAGAACGGCAAGACCGCTTATGTCGTCTGCACCGATGGCGAATACAGCTACCTCGGCAACCTCGTCGTGAACTTCAACGCTCTCGGCGAAATCACCGCCCTCTCGCCTGAGTCCGAAGTGTACGCCGCGCTCGACACCAACGTCACCAACCACTGGGGCAGCCTCGCACTCGCCTACGGCAGCGGCACCCGTGGCGGCATTGTGAAGACACTCGCCGACACCATCGGCACCGTCATCACCGCCAAGGACAGCAACATCTTTGGCAAAACCACCGTTGGTCTCGAAGGTCGCCGCACCCTCGTCCGCCAGCAGGAAACCAATCTCGCTAACATCTCCTCTGACGCGAATCTTTACGTAGCCCGTCAGATTGACCCGACCGTCTCAGTCTCCATCAAAAATGGCGGCGGCATTCGCAACCTCATCGGTGTCGTGGACGCATCCGGCGTGCTACCTCCAGTGGCCAACCCACTTTCCGGCAAACTCGCAGGTCAGATCAGCCAGCTCGATATTGAGGACTCCCTCAAGTTCAACAATCTGCTCTCCGCCCAGACCGTGACCGCTCAGCAACTCAGGCTCATCATCGAGCACGGCGTGGCTGCCAGCAACGGTGTCGGCAGCGCACAGGCCACACCGGGGCAGTTTTGCCAGGTCGGCGGCGTCATCATGGCCATTGACCTCACTGCCACCGCGCAGACCTACAACAGGACTGGCAACACCATCAACTCAATCAACGAAGGCCAACGCGTGAAGTTCCTGGCCGTCGTGAATCCGGTCACAGGCGCTCCGGCTGACGTCATTGTCCTCAACGGAACCGTCATCGGTGATCCCGCACGACCTGTCCGCCTGGTGACGCTGAATTTCCTGGCAAACTCCAGCCCAGCAGGCTCTGACAGCGGCGGTGACAGCTATCCTTTCCCCTACTTCCGCCGCATCAATGGCGCGACGTTCTCAAACTTCGCCTCCACCATCACCGCAGGCACACCGCGCGCTGGCATGGCCTTGTTTGCCGACAACAACAGCGAGCAGGACGCCTTCGCTGAATACCTCGCCGCCAACTTCAATGTCACTCCTTATGGGCAAGCTGACACGTCGGTAGAGCAAGACACCCGCATCGTCCAGGGCTGGGCAGGTCTCCTCGCAGACACTGACCTCGACCAACTCAACGCCGCCATTGAGCGCGCGTTGCGCACCAACGCAGCACTCCGCGACACCGATGGCGATGGTGCCCCAGACGGCTACGAACTGCGCAAGTTCCTCAACCCATTGGTCTCCAACCCCGCGCTCGCTGCCGCCTACTTGGCTGATCCCGTCGGCATGATCCAGTTTGCCAATGAGTTCCCCGTCACCGGCACGGTCACTCCCGGCGTCCCTTACAACATCGAGTACAGCACGAACTTGGTGAACTGGTTCCCGGTCGTTGGTGGCCCCTTCACCTTCGGTACCAGTTCCGCAGCCGTCCCCGTCACCCTGCCCCCAGGTCTGCCTGGACGCGCCTTCTTCCATTACATCCCGGTGACACCCTGATGCCCCCCGCCACGTCGGTGACTTAGCGGCTGCATCATAGAGTTTATGGACGGGACATCCCCATGTGGGGTGTCTCGTCCTTTTATTTCCCCTTCCCTACTTTTTGCCCGCACGTTGCGCTGGCCGCGCATCTCCGGGCATGGGCAGCTTCATCTGTCCGGCAGTGGGATCGCGCGGCCCTGGCGGCAGCTTTTCCGCCCAACCAACAACTTCTTTGCTGAGACGCTCCACAATGTCGGGATGATGCTCCGCCACGTTGACGAGTTGGGTCAGATCGGTGGTGATGGCATACAGCTCGACACGACTGCGGTCGGGGTTCATCAGCAGCTTCCAGTCGCCGTCGCGGATGGCGAGTTGGGGGCTTTTGTGAAAAGGCTCGCCCGTGATGTTGAAGCGCCACTCCCACATCAAAGGACGGCTGCGCGGACGTGCGGCACCGAGCCAAACATCGCTGAGGTTCTCACCATCCAGCGCATGACCGGCGGGGATGGTGACACCGGCCAGTCCACACACGGTGGGCAGCAGGTCCACGCCGGAGACGATGGCGGTTTTGTCAATGCGCCCCGCCGGGATGTGGCCGGGCCAGCGGACGATGCCAGGCACACGGATACCGCCCTCATAGAGGCTGCGCTTGCGCCCGCGGAAAGGCCCGGCGCTGCCGATGCCGCTGTGACCTGCGTTGCCAATGTGGATATCCTCGGGACCATTGTCGCTGGAAAAGACGATGACCGTGTTATCTGCGAGCTTCATGTCATCAAGCGCCTTGAACAAGCGACCCAGTTGCGTATCGAGATCCGTGACACTGGAGAAAAAAATCTCCGCCGCGCTGGCATGCGGGAAGCCGGGGCCACCAGCACGAAAGCGAGCATAGGGCTGCATTTGCTCAAGCGTGGGGTTCAGCGTGGCATGAGGCACGAGCGTCCATATCTGAGCGTAAAAGGGGCCGTCCTTGTGCTCCTGGATGAAGCGGATGGCCTCGTCCACAAACAGCGCGCTGGATTTGGCGCGGTAGTGGGGATCCTCGCCGAGACCGTTCGCGCCGTCACGCTCCGAGCTGCCGACGAAGTCGAAGCCGTACTTATCTGGCTGCGGCCCACCAGAGTTGCTGCCCAGGTGCCATTTGCCGATGTGGGCGGTGGCATAACCTGCGCCCTTCAACGTGGTGGCGAGGTTTGGCACGCTAGGCTCTAGCCAGTTCGACATGCCGCGCGCCTCGTTCTGCTGGACGGTGGAGTAGTGCCCGTGGATGCGGTGCCGGGAGGGATACTGGCCGGTGAAGAAGGCGCAGCGGCTGGGTGAGCAGACGGAGCCGTTGACATAAAAGTTCGTGAACAGCGTGCCCTTGGCGGCAAGCGCGTCAAGGTTCGGCGTCTTGATGTGGGGATGCCCGTAGCAGCCCAGATCGCCCCAACCGAGGTCATCAGCTAGAATAAAGATAAAGTTAGGCTTTGCCGCCGCCGCAGGGCAGACGACTGGAAGCAGCAGGGAGACAGCCACGAAAGAAGCGAAGATCAGGCGCATAGGCCGCCGTGAACGACAGCATGGAGACAGACCTGTCCTGGAAATTTAGCAAGACCTTGGACGTCCCGTCGGCATTCAAGCTCACAACCATGCCGGAGTCTATCTCATGCTCCCACTTCGCATTGAAACAACTCACCTTCCAAAGGGGCACTTCTCTTGCCTTGACGCCGACGCTGAGGCGCGGAATGGATCGCAGCTTCTTGAACTCCAAAATTTGAAACTGAGAACTGATGACCGCTCCCAACCCAGCCTTCATTGAGGTGGACCATTTTTCCTTCTGGTATGGTCCGAAGCAGGTGCTGCATGGCATTGACATGCAGATGCCGGAGCAGGAGATCACAGCCCTGATTGGCCCATCGGGTTGTGGGAAGACTACCCTACTGCGGAATCTGAACCGGATGAACGACTTGGTGGATGGCATCAAGCATGAAGGGGACATTCGGCTCGATGGACAGAGCCTTTACGACCCGAATGTGGAGGTGATCTCTCTGCGCAAGCGTGTGGGCATGGTCTTCCAGAAGTACAACCCTTTTCCCAAGAGCATCTATGAGAATGTCATCTTCGCCCTGCGTGTCGCTGGCCGGAATGACAGCGCGGAGTTGGATGGGGTGGTAGAGCAAAGTCTGCGCGGCGCGGCCCTATGGGATGAGGTGAAGGACAAGCTCCATGAGAGTGCCTTTGGCCTTTCCGGCGGTCAGCAGCAGCGTCTGTGCATCGCCCGCGCGATTGCTAATCGCCCGCAGATTTTGCTGATGGATGAGCCGTGTGCAGCGCTGGATCCCGTGGCGACATTGAAGATCGAGGAGTTGATGAACGAGTTGAAGCAGGAATTCACCATCGTCATCGTCACGCACAATATGGAACAGGCAAAGCGTGTGGCAGACCGCACGGCATTCTTTTATCTTGGCAAGCTCATCGAGTTCCGGCCCACTCTGGACTTATTTGGCGAGCCTGCTGATCCACAGACTGAGGCGTATGTGCGCGGTAAGTTTAGTTGATCGGGAGTGGAATGGAGGAACATGATTGCCCGAAGGCGCGTATTGCCTTTAATTCGTGATTTCCATGCGCCTCCTTCCTTTCAGCGCGGCCCTTTTCGGGATACTCATGTCCGCATCTGCCCAATCAGATTCACGTCTGATCTGGCAGCCGGTGCAGGAGTATTTCATCCGCAATCAGCCAGGGCGGGAGGTGGAGCACATCGCTGGAACAAAGCGGCTGAACTCCTTTACCGCCTACACGCACCTCGGCACGGACTTTGGCTTTCATGGGCCTGCTGAGCATGATATTGAGTGGCAGAGGGATGAAATCTCTGTGCGCTTGGGGCAGGAGCCGGATGCTTGGGCGGGCATGTGGCACAGCCTTTCGGGACTGGCGCGTGAGTCGGCCAGGGCACTGAACTTTGCCGCCGCTTGGCCGGACTTCATCAGCGCGAAGTATCAGTCGCGCATCTCCTGCCTTCAGCTTGAGGTTCGCGGTCAGGGGCGCGTGAAGCTGGAGATCAAATCCGTCGGCCAGGAGACGCGTTGGTCGCAGACTATCGAGGTGGCTTCCTCACAGCTGGAGCTGATCGTAGTGCCACTGTCACCCTTATCACTGCCGGATGCAAAATTGGTCAACTGGACGGCTGAACCCGGCTCAGACCTCCATGTCAGTGCCTTGCGGCTGGGTGTGGAGACGCCAGCGGTTCCCTTTGATGAATACGTCGTGGCGGCTTCGTATGCGAAGCTGGCCCGCTGCTTTGACCGGGACTCCTCCATGGTTAAAGACCGCGCGCATCTGGAAGACGGCGCGTTTGAGTCGGTGGCCTCCACGGGCTTGTTCGCACTGGCGACGGTGGCGGTCTCCCAGCCACCGCTACAGATGGTTAGCCAGGAGTTTGCGCAGAAGACACTCCGCAGCATACAGCACGCGGTAAAGACCCTGGAAAGTCCCATGGGCCTGCTGCCGCACTTTGTCCGCCGATCCGCCAGTGGTTATGTGATTCATCCCGGCACGGAGTACAGCACGGTGGATACCGCGATCTATTACCACAGCTTGCTGTTAGGCGCGCAAGTGTTGAGGGACGATGAACTGACCGCTGAGCTTGCCTCCAGTATTGATCAGATTGATTTTACTAAATTGCGTCTGCCAGATGGACGGCTCAGTCATGGCCTGAAGGATGATGGCCGCACCACGCTGCCGCATGGCTGGGGGGACTGGGGCGGGGAGACTGCACTGGTCATGATGCTGGAGCACATCAGCAATGAAAACGCGCCGCGCCGCAGGATGGACCGTCCGGGACAGGCCTGGCAGGGCACCGGATTCATTACCGAGATGCAAAGCCTGTTTTACCCGGACTTCGACAGCGATGAGCCTGATGCACTGGATGGGGTGAGGTGGATGAGCGCACGCCGCCGGATGCTGGATGCGCAGCGCGACTACATCCGGCACACTTGGCCCGGCAGCCTAGCGGCAAAGATGGGCCTCTACGGCCTCTCTGCGGGCGAGGGGGTGCATGGCGATCGTTATCATGTCGGTGGCGTGGATCTACCGGACCAGAGCCTCATCCATCCGCATTACATCCTTATGTCTGCGCCGCTCACCGTGCCGACAGAGACGTACGCGCTGCTACAGCGTATGGAGCACGCGGGCTACTTCACGCCCTGGGGCATGGTGGAGGCGATCTCCATCACCGGCGGAAACAGCTACCTGCCGATGGCAGGCTCCCTGAATGCTGCGTTCGAGACGCTAGGCGCGTGGCACCTTTTAGCAAAGCAGCGCGGCAGCACCAACAGCATTCATGCGGCCAGCCGTCTATCACCAGAGCTACGGCGCGCAGTGCAGTTGTTTTACCCACGCACGGGTGATGTGCCCGCAATCTCAGTCCAGGCCACCGGACTAAAGGCACCAACGGAGACCGGCGGGGCGCACTGAGTTAGACCGGTTCTCCACCGCGCAGCGGCACCACTTTCCGGTCCAGATCGTGGCTGGCGTGGATGTGACGTACAGTGCCGCTGCGGGCGCGCATGAGGATGCTGTGGGTCTCCACGCGATGACCGATGAGTTTCACGCCGGGCAGCAACGGACTGTCACTGATGCCAGTGGCGCAAAACAGCGCGCTTTCCCCCTGAACCAGGTCGTCACTGCGATACACGCGCGTCATCTCAGAGGCGCTGACTTGCGCAGCTACCTCGGCCCGGTGCGCTTCTGTGTGGAACCACATGCGCACATCCATGTCACCGCCCAGGCACTTCAAGGCGGCTGCGGCCAGCACGGCCTCTGGGCTGCCGCCCATGCCGACGTACATGTCCACCCCACTGTCTGGCAGCGAGGGCGCGACGGCGGCAGTTATGTCCCCGTCCGTAATCATGCGCAGGGCGGAACCGCTGCGGCGCACCTCCTCAATGATGCCTGCATGGCGCGGGCGGTCCATCGTAACCACCACCACGTCACGCGGATGCTTGCCCAGAGCGGCGGCGACGAAGGCGATGACCTCCTGCAAGGGCATGTCGAGCAGGCAGCGATCCCCCCTACCCTCCAGGGCGCGCTTCACGGCGGGGCCGTAGGCCAACTTGTGGCTGTAGAAGCTGGGGATGTTACGCATCGCACACTCTGCGCCCTCTGGCTTCTGCGCTGCGGCCATGACGGAAATGCTGTTAGGCATGCCTTTGGCGATGTTGCTGGTGCCGTCAATGGGGTCAAGCGCGATGTCAAAACGCGGCGCGCCTGGCTTCCAGGTGCCGAGGTGCTCCCCGACAAAGATGCCGGGCGCATTGTCCTTGATGCCCTCCCCGATAACCACCTCCCCACGGATGTCCAGGATATCAAAGACGCCATAGATGGCACTGCAGGCCGCCGCGTCTGCCAGCTCCTTTTCCCCACGCCCCAGCCAGTGAATGGACTGGAGCGCCGCATTTTCCGTGGCGCGGACAAACTCAAACTCGAGGAGGCGTTCCAGGTCTAGGGGACTGCGGAGAGGTGGGAGGCCGGAGGACATGGGTGGGAAATCTTGAAGGATGAATGAGAAATGCCGGAATGAGGAATGAAATACCAGCCCTATTTCTGGCACCGGGGGCAGTAGAAGGTGGAGCGTGCGCCCATAACGACGCGCCGCACCAGCGTCCCGCAGGCGCGGCAGGGCAGCCCCTCTCGGTCATAAACACGCAGGGTCTGCTTGAAGTAGCCTGGCTCGCCCTTCTCATTCAGGAAATCCCGCAGCGTCGTGCCCCCCATCTCGATGGAGGCCGTGAGCACCTCGCGGATGGCCTGCACCAGCCGTGCCAGGCGCGGCCTGCTCAACTTGCCTGCCGCTTTGTTTGGGGCGATTCCCGCCATGAACAATGCCTCGCAGGCATAGATGTTCCCGACCCCGACCACGACGTGGGAGTCCATGATGACTGACTTAACCGGTGCCGAGCGGCCTTTGCAGGCGCCGTGCAGGTACCGGGCGGTAAAGTCATCCGCCAGAGGCTCCGGCCCCAGCGCGGCCAGCAGCGGATGCTGCGCGGGATCGCCCGCGATGTAGATTGCCGCGCCAAAACGGCGCGGGTCATGCAGCCGGATCTGCCGCCCGCCTTCCGTAGTGAGCGCGAAGTGATCGTGCTTCCGCCAGGGCGCGGCCGGATCAGTCACGCGCAGACTGCCCGACATGCCCAGGTGCAGCAGCAGCGTGCCTTTGGCGCAGGAGAAAAGCAGGTACTTGCCGCGCCGCGCCCCCGATTGCACGCGCTGGCCCTCCAGCTCATGCACCGTGTCCGGCACCGGCCAGCGCAGTCGCTTGTCTCGCACGATCACCTCGCGGATGACATGCCCGACCAGATGGGGGGAAACGCCGCGCAGGGTGGTTTCTACCTCGGGCAGCTCAGGCATTACTTGAGGGGGCGGCTTGTTCCAGCGCCTGCTCCAGCGCGCACCAGCCGAGCATGGCGCACTTTACGCGCTGGGGGAATTTTTGCACTCCCTCCAGCAGCACCAGTTCGCCCAGCGCGTACTCGTCCTGCACGGTGCCCTCGCCCGTCACGACGGTGCGGAAGTCTTTGAGCAGGGCCTCCACCTTCGCCCTGGCCGCGCCTTTGACCTTCACGGTCATCATGCTGGTGCTGGCCTGGCTGATGGCGCAGCCCTGGCCGGTGAACTTGATGTCCTGCACCGCGCCATCGAGGCCGAACTGCACCCACACGTCAATCTCGTCGCCGCAAGTGGGGTTGTCGCCATGCACATGCAGGCTGTCGCTGCCGAGTTCGCCGTGGTTCCGTGGACTCTTGGAGTGGTCGAGGATCACCTGCTGGTAGAGATCGCGCAGATCGTCGGAGATGGGCATCAGGAGAAGAAGGTCACGGCCTGGCGGAGGATGTCGAGCATCCGGTCCACCTCGGCCTGGGTGTTGTAAAAGTAAAAGCTGGCGCGGCTGGTGCCGGGCACCTTGAAGCGCTTCATGAGCGGCTGCGTGCAGTGGTGCCCGCCGCGCAGGGCCAGCCCGTGGCTGTTGGCGAACTCCACCAAGTCATGCGGATGCGCGCAGGCCAGCGTGAAGGCCACCAGCGAGGCGCGCGCGCCCTGCGGGCCGAGGATGCGGGTGCCGGGCACCTCGCCGAGCCGCTGGATGGCATAGTTAGTTAGCTCAAGCCCGTGAGCCTGGATGGCCGCGATGCCGATGGCCTCCAGGTAGTCAATGGCCGCTGCCAGGCCGATGACGCCCGCGATGTCCGGCGTGCCCGCCTCGAAGCGCGCGGGCGGCGGCTTGAAGGTGCTCGCCTCCAGCGTGACGCTGTTGATCATCTCCCCGCCGCCATGCCAGGGGTCCATCGTCTCCAGCAGCCCGTGGCGGCCATACAGCACGCCGATGCCGGTGGGGGCGCACATTTTGTGCCCGGAGAAGGCGTAGAAGTCGCAGCCGATGTCCCGCACATCCACAGGCACATGCCCTGCGGCCTGCGCGCCGTCCACCAGCGTCATGGCACCCACGGCGCGGGCTTTGGCGCACAACTCCTTCACCGGATTGATGGTGCCGAGGGAGTTCGAGATGTGGACGCAGGCGAAGACCTTCACCTGCGTCGTGAGCAGCACGTCAAAGGCCGCCAGGTCCAGCGTTCCGTCATCGAGCACCGGCACATGCTTTAGCACGGCCCCGCAACGCCGCGCCGCGAGCTGCCAGGGCACGAGGTTGCTGTGGTGCTCCATGCCGGTGAGCAGAATGACATCCTCCGCCTTCAAGAACTGCGCCGCCCAGACCTGCGCCACTAGGTTGATCCCCTCCGTGGTGCCGCGCGTGAAGATGATCTCCTCCTCGCGTGCCGCGCCGATGAAGCGCGCCGCCTTCGCGCGCCCGGCCTCGAAGGCGTCCGTGGCCCTCATGCTCAGATCATGCAGGCCGCGATGCACGTTGGCGTTGTCCTGCTGGTAGTAGCGGACCAGCGCCGCGATGACCTGGCGCGGCTTCTGGCTGGAGGCGGCGTTGTCAAAGTACACCAGCGGGCCGCCCTGGACCTGCTGGTCCAGGATGGGGAAGTCGGCGCGGATGCGGGTCCAGTCCATGAGAGGACCGCCTGACTACCACTCGCGCCGGAGAGGTGCAAGCGCCGCTGCCACCTGCGGCACCTCCGGGCGCAGAAGCCAAAGTTTGACCGTGACGAATGCGGCCTGTCTGGCTATCATCCAGTTCCCCCTCCCAACCGCCCGCCTCTCCTCAGTGCTTACCAATCAGACGATTGATCCGAACCAGCCCGGACAGCCAAAACCCTTCATCCTGCTACGTCCGTTCATCGCGGCCTGGCATTGGCTGGTGCCGCCTACGCAGGCGCACAGGGACCGGCAGTCCCCTTTAGCCAGGTGGGTGGCGCGCGGCACGGCGGCGGCGCTGGGGGTGACAGTGGTAGTGCTCGCTTTCCTCTACGCAAAGCCAATGCAAGACGGCTACCAGCACTGGAAGTCAGATAAACTGGTCAACGAAGCGCGGATGCTGGCAGATGACGGCAAGGCAGCGGCGGCCTTTTACAAGGCGCAGGAGGCGATGGTCATCGCGCCAGAGAACGTAGATGCCGTGCGCTTGAACAGCGAGTTTCTCACCGTCATGAAGCGCCCAGAGTCGCTGCACCTGCTAGACCGAATCGAGCGGCTGGGTGCCACCACCCCTTCAGACCGCCAGATGCGCGTGCAGGCTCTCGTGAACCTGAACCGCCCCAAGGACGCCTCCCAGCTCTTGGAAAAAATTCTCCACAATGAAACGCCCAACAGCAAGCTCATGAAATTGGCTGAGGATGTGTGGGGCAAGAGCCAGAAAGACGAGATGCTCATCCGATCCCTGCGCACATACGCAGAAAAGCACCCCGAAGACCGTGAACACAGCCTACGTCTGGCCAAAATCCAAGCCGCCGCGAAGCAACCCGGCCAGATCGCCGAGGCTCTGCATCGCGCGTGGGATGTGGCCGTGGGCGACGACGCCCTTAGCCTCTTAGCACTGGAGTTTCTGGACAGCTTCGAGACGCTGCCCCCGGATGATGCCCGACGGCTGATTGAGCGCCTACGCACGCACCCTAAGGGCAACGGCTGGCATCAGGTAGCCGCGCTGCAACGCCAAGTCCTCCTCTATCCCAGCCGCAGACTACTTTACATCCAAGAGGCCGTAGAGCAGGCGCGGGGAAAGACACGGGATGAACTGTGGCCTCTGGTGCGCTGGCTGGTGGAGCAGGGTGAGCACCTCCAGGTGCTGGCCATAGTCAGCGAGGAGGAGGTCAAGAATCACCAGCAATTGCTGGAAAACTACCTCACCTCGCTGACGATGTTGCAGCGGTTCACCGACCTGGAACGCCTGGTCAATGACAAGCAGGTCGCCAAAATACTGAATCCCAGTCTGTCCGCTTTTTATCGCGCCCATCTGGCTTATGTCACCCACAAGTCACCGGAAGAAGTGCGCAGCGCGCTGATCGTGGCAAAGGCCGCCGCTGAAACCGACCACCGCAATGAGCTGATGATGCAGATCGCCGACTACGCAGAAAAGCGCGGGCACGCAGACATCGCCGAGGACGCCTACAAGAGCGTAACCGTAAAATCGCGGATGGACCGCGTCGGCTTCCAGGGACTAATCCGCACCACAACGGTGAATGGCAATACAGCGGGCATGCTCGCAGCGGCAGCAGAGGCCGTTCGCCGCTGGCCGGACGACCCGACCTACCTGGAAAGCTATCTCTACGCCAACCTACTCATCGGGCGCGAAATAGAGACCTCCCTCATTCGCGTGCAAAAACTACTCGACATCCAGCCACGCGACAACACCCGCCGCCTGATGGCCGCGCTGGCCTATTGGCAGATGAAGGACATGCAGGCCGCCACGAACTTCCTCCAAGACATGGATCTCCGCCACCTTACAGCCGGACAGCAGGCTGTCTTTGCCGCCATCGCCCGGGAAAGCGGAACGGACAATGCAGCACAAGCAGCGCGCCTGGTGATCGGCAGCATTGACCCAAAAGCAACGATGCTGCCGGAGGAGCGCAACGCCTTTGCCAGAGCGGGCCGTTAAGGTCCGTCAAACATTGGCCCATCCGTGCTCATCTCCGGTAGGACGGCAACGCCTTTCGTATGCGCCAGGCCCAGCAGCTTGCGTTTCCGCGCCTCGGCGAAGAAATCCTTCAGCACAGTGACGCACTCGTCCCCCAGCACGCCGGGTGTGATCTCGCAGCGGTGATTCAGGTTGGGTGCCTGGAGCAGGTTCCAGAAGCCGCCCGCCGCACCGCCCTTGCCGTCCGGGCAGCCAAAGATGACCCGGCGGATGCGGCAATGGACGATGGCCCCGGCACACATCGGGCACGGCTCCTTCGTCACATACAGGTCGCAGTCCGCCAGACGCCAGTCCCCCAGCGCGCTTTCCGCCTGGGTCAGCGCCAGCATCTCCGCATGGGCCGTGGCGTCCTTCAGCGTCTCCACTTGGTTCCATGAGCGAGCGATGACGCGCCCCTGATGCACGATCACCGCGCCGATGGGCACCTCGTCCTGCCGCGCCGCCTTGCGCGCTAGGCGCAGCGCCTCGCGCATGAAGTGGTCGTCGGATGTCAGCAGCAGCGGCGGCGGGGAGTCGGTCATGGTGATGAGTTATGCAGCATATCCCGCAAACTTCCAAGTTGCTCATCTCGCGCACAACCCATAACTCATCTCCCGACAGTCATGAACCACGAAACAACCCTCATCCTCCCCTCCCTGCTCGCCGCCGACTGGTCAAACGTCGCCGCTGAGGTGCGGCGTGCCGAGGAGGCGGGCGCGGAGTGGCTGCACCTGGATGTGATGGACGGCAGCTTTGTGGATAACATCTCCTTCGGCCCGCAGATGGTCCAGGCCGTGCGTAAATCCACCAGCATGTTCCTCGACGTACATCTCATGATCCACCGCCCGGACCATTATCTGGAGCGCTTTCTGAAGGCCGGTGCGGACAACATAACCATCCATGCCGAGGCCCGATACGACAGCTCCGTGGAGTACACCCTGAGCCGTATTCGTGCGGCGGGGAAGCAGTGCGGTCTGGCCCTGAACCCCGCTACGCCGCTGGCTGCCGCCATGCCTTTCATCAGGGACATTGACCTCCTGCTGGTCATGACGGTCGTGCCCGGCTTTGGCGGCCAGCCATTCATGGAAAAGGAAACCATGCCCAAGCTAACGGCAGCGCATGGCTACCGCGAGGTCCACGGCCTCCGTTACCACCTGGAGGTGGATGGCGGCATCTACCCCAACACCATCCCCACCGCGCGCCATCACGGTGCCAATCTCCTGGTCTGCGGCACCTCCTTTTACGGCCAGGCCGACACCCGCGCCGCCATGCAAGATCTCCAGGCCGCCGCCTCACTGCGCCTGAATGCGGCGTGATCGTGGGTTGAGGCGTTTCCAAAACACGCTGAAGCGTGAACTACGAACTCTCCCATGAAGCTGCGCCATCTCATCCCGCTCCTGCTGCCCTGGTCCCTGCTCCCCGCGCAGACCGCCGTGCCCCTCCCCGCGCGGGAGCTGCGCGGCTCCTGGATCGCCACCGTCCATAACATCAACTGGCCCAGCGAGCCTGGCCTGCCCGTGGCCCGCCAGCAGGAGCAGCTCCTGCGACTCATCCAGAGCGCACACGACCACGGGCTGAACTGCCTCATCTTCCAGGTCCGCCCTGCCGGGGACGCCTTTTATGAATCCAGCCTGGAGCCCTGGTCCCCCTACCTCAGCGGACTGATGAGCCTGCCCCCATCGCCCAAATGGGATCCGCTGGACTTCGCCATCAAGGAGGCCCACAAGCGCGGCATGGAACTGCACGCCTGGTTCAACCCCTTTCGCGCCCTCGCCGGGGACAAGCATGTGCCCAGCGCCAATCATATCCGCCGCCAGCATCCCGCCTGGACCGTCAAATATGGCCGCGACTGGTGGATGAACCCCGGCATCCCGGAGGTGCGCCAGCGCGCCGTGGACGTGATGCTCGACGTCACCCGCCGCTACGACGTGGATGGCATCCACATGGACGACTACTTTTACCCCTACCCCGTCAACGGCCCGGACAAAAAGCCCCTCCCCTTTGCCGACACCAGCGCCTACACCCAGTACCAGGCCACAGGTGGCAAACTCGATCTGGCTGCATGGCGCAGGCAGAACGTGGACGAGGTCGTGCGCAGCGCCTACACCGGCATCAAGGCCGTGAAGCGCACCGTGAAGTTCGGCATCAGCCCCTTTGGCCTCTGGCGGCCCAACCACCCGGAGGGCACTGGCGGCGGCCTCGACCCCTACGAGCACATGGGTGCCGACAGCCGCAAGTGGCTGCAACAGGGCTGGGTGGACTACCTCACCCCGCAGCTCTACTGGACCATTGACCGCCCAAAGCTCGGCTTCACCACCTACTACGACTGGTGGCTGACGGAAAACACCCTCGGCCGCCACATCTGGCCCGGCATGAACACCAGCAAGGTCGGCGACGACCGCCGCGCGGGCGAAATCCTGGCCGAGATCAGCGTCCTGCGGGAGCGCGGCGCACGCATGACCCCCGGCCACTTCCACTGGAACTTCGGCGCGCTGGACAAGAACCTCGGCAAGGTCGGCAGCCTCACCCTGGAGCGCGCCTACAGCATCCACGCCATCCCACCCGCCAGTCCCTGGCTCAGCAGCGTGGCCCTGCCCGCACCGCTGGTGGAAAAGATCGCCGAGGGGAAAAAAGTCCGCTGGAACTTCCACGACCTGCGCTGGGAGAATTACAGCCGCTGGTGGGTCATCCAGGCCCTCATCGAAGGCAAATGGCAGACCCTTGAGATCGCCTTCCGCGACCAGCATGAACTCGATTGGCCCGCCAAGGCCAGCGCCATCGCCATCCGCGCCGCAGGCCGCGCCTGGGAGTTGGGCGAGGCCGGAGTGGTCAGACGCTGATTACTTCCTCTCCAGCCAGCGATAAGCCGCTAGCGAGTTCTTCCAGAAGTACTTCTCGCTGGCTTCAGCCCCCTTCGCGCTGAACCAGTCACGCACGATACCGAAGACGACCTCATAGGGCGCGCCTTTGTCAGAGACGGGCCAGTTGCTGCCGAAAATGAGGCGATCAGGACCAAAGCATTCCCACAGATGCTCAAGGATGGGCTGGTAGTAGGCGGCATCGCGCGGAGCCTGGCCTTCTGCGGACTTCACCTGTTCCAACAGGGCAGAGACTTTCATCCAGACGTTCGGCTGCTTTGCCACCAGGCGGATGTTTTCCTTCCACTCTGGATGCAGGGACTGGGGATCACCGGAGGCACCGAGATGATTGATGACGATGCGCAGCGCGGGCACCTCCGCAGCGAGTTTAGCAGCATGAGGCAGTGCCGTGGGCGGCCCGTTGAGATCGAGTTCCAGCCCATGATCGGCAAGTAGCCCCGCACCTGTGCGCACGGCATCCTTGTTGGCATCCAGACGCACCAAATCGCCACGCCAACGGATGCCCCTGAAGATGGGGTTGGCGGCGAAGCGCTTCAGATTGGCGGCAAAGGCGGCGTCATTGGGGTCGAGATTGCCGACGAAACCGACGATGCATTTCTCCTGCGCGGCAAGATCAAGTATCCACTGATTGTCCTCCACCCACGGACTGGCCTCGACGATCACCGTCTCCCTCACCCCGTGTGGCGCAGCCAGCATCAGCCAATCCGCAGGCATGACTTTGCGATAGAGCTTTGTCCCCTTCCCCGGCCACGGCACACCCTGCGCGCGCGTGGGGTCGTAGAAGTGCGTGTGCGTGTCAATCATGCGCGTGGCAGGCGCGCCAGCAGCAAAGCAAGGTGCTGTGGCCCATGCGGCAGTCTGGAGAAAGCGACGGCGGTTCATTCCCGATGATTAGCGGATGCCCACCGTCAGCAGCAAGACTTTTTACCCACCCTGGCAGACGGAAAAGAAAAAGGAGGAACTGTTGCCAGCCCCTCCCTCCTCGTGGTGAATCGGATATTTAACGCTCAGCAGCTTACACCAGTTCGGCCAGCTTGGCCTTGATGGCGGCAAAGTCGGGCAGGTCGCCCGGATTTTCCAGGGACTCGGCGTACTGGATGATGCCAGCCTTGTCCACGATGAAGGCAGAACGCTTTGGCACGCCGCCCATGATCAAATTCTTCGCAGGCAGGAAGGCCTCATAAGCCACATCGTAGGCGTTGGTGATCTTGTGATCGTAGTCACTGAGGAGCTGAAGGGTGATGCCCTCCTTGTCCGCCCAGGCTTTTTGGGCAAAAGGATTGTCACCACTGATGCCCACGACGGTGGCGTTCAGCGCGCTGTATTCATTGATGCCGCTGGAAATCTCGCAGAACTCCTTGGTGCAGGTGCCGGTGAAGGCCATGGGGACGAACAGCAGCAGGATGTTTGTGCTGCCGATGTGCTCGGAGAGCGTGAAAAGCTCGGGGCCGTTCGCGCCGAGGGTGGTGACGGTGAAATCAGGAGCTGGGGTGCCGACGGAGAGTGCCATGATATTAGGGTGGTGTGGGTTCATGCCCGCTGGGTGGGGCGGGTGCATCAAACGCGGGTGCAGGCGGTGGTCAATATCGCATTGGTAGGGAGGATGGGTTTCCCCCCCAATCATGACGAGTCCTTGCGCCAGCCTGCCAGCCGTTGCAGGTCTCTGGATGAAGCTGCACTACCACCTCATCGCCCAGATCATCCGCGCCCTACATGACATCTTTGTGGACCGGCGCTATGCGGACAAGACGGTGGAGTTCGCCTTCAAAAAGCACCCGAAATGGGGCAGCCGCGACCGCCGCCTGTTTGCCGAGGGCGTCTATGAGATCGTCCGCCACTGGCGCTGGCACTGGCACCTGGCCGGGCTGCCGGATGCGGAGCACACCGAGCCGACCTGCATCACCGACGAGCGCCTGTGGCAGGTCTGGGCCGCATACTGGGTCATGATCGAAGGGGAGCTGCCCTTCTTTGAGGAGATCACCAGCGTCCGCCGCGGCGCGATCATCGAGCGCTCCAAACAGACCGTCTCCCCTGCCCTGCGCGCCTCCATTCCCGACTGGCTGGAAACCCTGCTCGACCGCGAACTCGGCACCGCCTGGCCCGCGATCCGCGCCACGCTGAATGAACCGGCGGAGGTCTTCCTGCGCGTGAACACCCTCAAGACCGACCGACGCGCGCTGAAGACGCGCCTGGCGCAGGAGGGCTTCATGACCGACGCGCTGAAGGAAATACCCACCGCCCTCCTCATGAAGCAGCGCTATAATGTCTTTGGTATGGCCGCCTTTAAAGAAGGGCTGTTCGAGGTGCAGGATGCCTCCTCGCAATGCGTGGCTCCTTTCCTGATGGTGGAGCCGGGCATGAAGGTCATTGACGCCTGCGCCGGCGCGGGCGGCAAGACCCTGCATCTGGCCGCGCTGATGCAGAACAAGGGGAAGATCATCGCCCTCGATGTCCACGACTGGAAGCTCACCGAGCTGCGCAAGCGCGCCGCCCGCGCCGGCGTGGACGTGGCGGAGGCGCGCTTGATCGAGGGCACCAAGACCCTCAAGCGCCTGGCAGGCTATGCCGACCGCCTCCTGCTCGATGTCCCCTGCTCCGGCCTCGGCGTGCTGCGGCGCAATCCAGATGCAAAGTGGAAGCTCAGCGCCGTGGAGATCGGTCGTCTGCTAATCGAGCAGCAGGACATCCTCAGCCGCTACAGCGCGCTGGTGAAGCCCGGCGGCAGGCTCGTTTACGCCACCTGCTCCATCCTCCCGGCTGAAAACGAGCAGCAGGTGCAAAAGTTCCTCTCCACCCACGGCGAAAGCTGGAGCCTGGAGGAGGAGATGAAGATCAACCCCGCCGAGACCGGCCACGACGGCTTCTACGCCGCCCGTCTGCTGCGCCTAACCCCCCAGCCCGCCGCGCCACAGCCCGAGGCGGAGACCGCAACCGCAGCAGCAGAGTGACGAACAAACTCCCGCCGCTGTCTTGCGCCGCCCCGGCGCGGCTGCTTTAGTCCCCGCTTTCCGCGCCTTGCGCCCGGACACCTTCTTCATGTCCCACTCCAAGCACCTTCACTTCATCGGCATCTGCGGCACTGCCATGGGGTCCACCGCCGTCGCCCTCCGCGCTCTTGGTTATGCCGTCTCCGGCTCCGACCAGAAAGTGTACCCGCCCATGTCCGACGTGCTGCGGGAGGCCGGCATCACGCTGACCGAGGGCTACAAGGCGGAGAACCTGCCCAAGAATGCCGACCTATACATCGTCGGCAACGCCATCTCCCGCGGCAACGAGGAGTTGGAGACGCTGCTGGAGCGCAAGCTGCCCTATGTCAGCATGGCCGAGCTGCTGAAGCGCGAGGTCATCCAGGGAAAGCGCAGCTTTGTCGTCAGCGGCACGCATGGTAAGACGACCACCACCACCATGCTGGCGTGGATCTTTGAGCACGCCGGGCGCGACCCCGGCTTCATGATCGGTGGCGTGCCGGAAAACTTCACCAGCGGCGCGCGCTTCACTCACAGCGACTTGTTTGTCATCGAGGGTGACGAGTACGACACCGCCTACTTCGACAAGCGCTCCAAGTTCCTCCACTACCTGCCCGAGTGCGCCATCGTCAACAATATCGAGTTCGACCACGCGGACATCTTCCCCGCGCTGGCGGACATCCTGCTCACCTTCCAGCGCCTGCTCAACAGCGTGCCGCGCAACGGCCTCGTGCTACTCAATGGCGATGACAAAAACTGCCTGTCCCTGAAAAGCTACGCCCCCGTACAGACCGTCGGCACCGGGGAGACATGCACGGAGCGCATACGCATCACCGCCGCCACGCCGGAAAGCACCGCCTTTGAGATCAACGGCGTGCCCTTCTCCGTGCCGATGGTCGGCGAGTTCAATGTGCGCAACGCCGCCATGTGCGTCTGCGCCGCGCGCCATGCCGGCCTGAAAGACGCGGAAATCCGCGACGGGTTGGAGACCTTCAAAGGCATCCGCCGCCGCCAGCAGGTGCGGGGCGTGGCGGGCGGCATCACGGTTATGGACGACTTCGGCCACCACCCCACCGCCCTGCGCGAGACCCTGCGCGGCCTGCGCCAAAAGTACCCCGGCCAGCGCCTGTGGGCCGTCTTTGAGCCGCGCTCCAACACCAGCCGCCGCAACGTGCTTCAAAACGAACTGATCGAGGCGCTCAAAGAGGCCGACGGCTCCGTAATCGCCGCCGTGGCAAACCCGGAAAAGGTCGCCGATGCCGAGCGCCTGGATGTGGCGAAGGTGGCAGCAAGCGTCAGCGCCGCGAACAAACACTGCCACCACGAGGTCACGACAGAAGCCATCGTCGCACGTCTGAAAGCGGAGACCAGGCCCGGCGATGTCATCGTGATCTTCAGCAACGGCGGCTTTGACGGCATCCACGAGAAGCTGCTGGCTGCACTGGAGTAGCAGCTGGCTGCCAGTCACCCCTTCGCCTCCCCCACCCAGCGCCGCAGCCAGGGCACAACCAGCACACTCGCGGTGATGATCCCCGCGCCGAGGTAAAACCCGCCGCTCATGTGCTCCGCCGCGCCAAACACCAGCACAGCCAGCAGGATGCCATACACCGGCTCCAGATTGTAGATCACATTCACGGTGAAGATGGACATGCGCCGCAGCACATCCATGTAGCCCGCATACGCGCCCACCGTGCAGACGCTGGACAGCACCAGTAGCCACCCCATGTCCGTCACCGTCGGCACGGTAAACTGAAAAGGCGTCATCACCAGCCAGCCCACCGCACATGCGGCAAAGGCACCCAGCATCTGGTAGGTGCCCATCACCGCGTGGTGCCAGCGCGCCACCATCTGTTTATTGACCACCGCGAAGATGGCCGCTGCCAGCGCCGAGGCGAGCGCCACCGTGAAGCCCAGCCAGTGGCGCAGCTCCACCTCATAGATCATCCACACCGCCCCCACCATCACCGCGCCCACCACCAGCTCCAGCGGACGCCAGCGCCGCGTGCCGTCCACCCACGGCTCGATCAGGGAGCACCACAGCATCGCCGTCGGCAGCGCCGCCAGGCTCACCGAGGCCGTGGCTAGCCGTGCCGAGGCAAAGAACAGCATCCAGTGCAGCCCCAGCAGCAGCCCCACGCCCAACATCCGCCGCATTTCCACCGCCGGCACATGCAGCGACCGCCCGCGCCAGCGCGCCAGCAGCGCGAATCCGCCCGCCGCCAGCGCAGTACGCCACAGCACCAGCTCCACCGGCGGCAGCGCGATCAGCTTCCCCAAAATCGCCGTGAACCCCCAGGCCAGGATGACGAGATGAAGAAGCAGGTAGTCGCGCACAGCAGTGGATCAGCTTTAGGTTCAGTGTTCGGAGTTTAGCTTTTCGCACTTTCGGCAGGGAATGAAATGAAGAAATCCGAATGACGAAGGACAGGCCAAGTCCCCTGCATTTCATGCAGTAACGCAGACACTCCCCACGTTTCCAGCCACCCAAACTATGCTCCGTCATCTCCTTCTCCTCTGCGCCCTGTGCCTGCCGCTGACCATTGTTGCAGCGGAGAAACCCAACCTCATCTTCATCCTCGTAGATGACCTCGGTTATGGCGACCTCGGCTGCTACGGGCAGAAAATGCTCACCACCCCACACCTGGATCAAATGGCAGCGGAGGGCATGAAGTTCACCCGCCACTACTCCGGCAGCACCGTCTGCGCCCCCTCCCGTTGCGTCCTCATGACCGGCCTGCACAGCGGCCACTGCCGCGTCCGTGGTAATGACCCCTGGAGCATCCCAGACAGCGATGTCACCGTCCCTTCCCTCCTCAAGTCCGCCGGTTACCACACCGCCTGCATCGGCAAATTCGGCCTCGGCAAGCCCCTTCCCCTGGATGACCCGCAGCGCAAAGGCTTCGATGAATTCTTTGGTTACGTCGGCACCAGTCACGCGCACAATTTCTACACCAAGGCTCTCATCCGCAACGGCACCGTCCTGCCCCTGCCCAATAGCGTCCTCCCCGGCTCCTTCAAAGACGCCCAGGACTACAAAGACAGCGACCTCATCGGCACCGGCGTCGCCCCGGCGGATGGGCGCAAAGCCTGGGTGCCGCAGCTTCTCGCCGATGACGTCCAGCGCTACCTCACCGAGCGTGCCGCCGTGAAGGAAAAGCCCTTCTTCCTCTACTACGCCCTCAACATCCCCCATACCAACAACGAAGCCGGCAAAGACTCCCCCCTCGGCCACGGCATGGAATGCCCCGACTACGGCGAATTCAAAGACAAAGACTGGCCCGATGCCGAAAAGGGCTTCGCCCAGCTCATCCGCTTCCTAGATGACGAAGTCGGCCGCATCACCGCCCGCCTGCGCCAGCTCGGCCTCGCTGAAAACACCCTCGTCCTCTTTTCCAGCGACAACGGCCCCCATCAGGAAGGCGGCCACAAGAGCGAATTCTTTGACAGCAACGGCCCCTTCAAAGGCACCAAGCGCGACCTGACCGATGGCGGCATCCGCGTCCCCCTCATCGCCTGGTGGCCCGGTCGTGTGAAGGCCGGTGCCGTCAGCGATCACGTCTGCGGCTTCCAAGATCTGCTGCCCACCGCCGCCGAACTCAGCAACACCCCGCTCACTGCGGAGACCGACGGCCTCTCCTACCTCCCCACCCTACTCGGCAAAGGCACCCAGAGTCCGCACTCCCATCTCTACTGGGACTTCAACGAACTAGGCGGCAAGCGCGCCGTCCTCCGCTGGCCCTGGAAGCTCATCCATCTCAATACCGGCACCAAGCTCAGCAAGTCCAAAACCGCCGCCAAGCCCCTCCTTAAACTCCTCTACAATCTCGAATCCGACATCGCCGAAGAACACAACCGCGCCACCGAGCACCCCGATATCGTCGCCCAGCTAGAAAGGCACATGGCCGAGTCCTATCGCGCACCGTAAGGGGGAGAGCGAAAAGGGATAAGTGAAAAGGCATCGGACAGGAGGCAGTGGAGAATCTGCGCGGGAAGTTCATTCAGCGCTCAGAAGGCCATCCCACTGTTCTCTTTCCTACTTTTCACTTTTCACTTACCCCTTTTCACTTCCCCCTGATGCCCGCCTACTTCGACCACAACGCCACCACCCCCCTGCACCCCGCCGCGCGCGCCGCCTGGCTGCACGCGAGTGATCGGCATTGGCACAACCCTTCCAGCCTTTACCGCGAAGCTGGCCTCACCGCCCAAGCACTCGAAACCGCGCGCCAACAACTCGCCGAGCACCTCAACACCGAGCCTGAGCGCCTCCTTTTCACCTCGGGTGCCACGGAGGCGAACAATACCCTCTTTGCCGGACTCGCCCGCACCCTCCCGCCGGATGCCCCCATCGCCCTCTCTGCCATTGAGCACCCTTCCGTCCGCCAGGCAGCCCGTCACTGGTTAGGCCGCGCCCGCCTTATCGAAATCCCCGTGGATGCAGAGGGCATCGTCCAGCCCCACGTCCTGGAAGCCATCCTCCACGCCCAGCAGCCCGCGCTTGTCTCCATCATGGCCGCCAACAATGAAAGCGGCGTCCTCCAGCCCTGGCCCCAGCTTTTAAAGCTCTGCCGCGAAACCGGCACCCGCTTCCACACCGACGCCGCCCAATGGCTCGGCAAACTCCCCGCTACCGGCCTTGGCGACTGCGATTACCTCACCGCCAGTGCCCACAAATTCGGTGGGCCAAAAGGCATTGGCTTCCTTCTCCTGGCCCATGTCCAGGAAAGCTACCCCCTCCTGCACGGCGGCCCGCAGGAGAGTGGACGCCGCGCTGGCACGGAGGATTACCCCGCCATCGCCGCCATGCTCGCCGCACTCAGCCAGCGCACCCCCACCCTGGAGGACATCGCCGCCCAGCAGACGGTGTATCGGGATGCCTTCCTCCAGCAAATGCACGCCGCCTTCCCCGGCCTGCGCGTCATCGGCCAGCACGCGCCCCGCCTCTGGGGCACCGCCCTCATGGTCATGCCCCGGCACGAGAACCTCAAATGGCTCACCCGCCTCACCCGGCGCGGCATCGCCATCTCCACCGGCTCCGCCTGCAGCTCCGGTAAGGAAGGCTCCTCCGTCGTCGTCACCGCCCTCGGCGCAGAGTGGGAGGAGTTAAAGCGCGTCGTCCGCATCTCCAGCGGACCGGATACCACCCAGGAAGACTGGCATGAACTCACAGCCAGCTTCATCGAAGTCGGTCATGAGTTAGATGCCGGTGGCCGCCCGCACTAGCCTGCGGAAACCTCAGCTCTCCTTCCCCAGGAGCGTGCGCAGGAAATCGCCGTCAGAGAAGCGCGCGTTCAGCCCCTGACGCACGATCACCAGCCCAATGGAGGGGATGACGAACAATCTTTGATACCCACTGCCAATGCACGCGATGAGGTCAGGCGGCGCATCCCGGCACACACACGCGCGCCCCCAGGACTGTCGGTCCCAGTCCACCTCCAGCATGTCCTCAATGTCCACCTCCCGCTCATCAGCCCGCCCCGCCGCGCGGTTGTTCCAGAAGCCGAAACTGTAGGCCGCATTCGCCGCCGAACCCTCCAGCATCGCCGCAAAGGAGGCCGACTTCAGCACCGGTGCGCCACCGTGCAACAGCAACTCACCCATGCGTGCCCATTGCGCCGGACTCATGAGAAAACCTGCCGCTAGAAGCGGATTGCCGTCCAGGTCCGGCAGGTACCGCTGCGCCCCCAGGCCCAGCGGCTTCAGCACCCTGCGCTCAAGGTAACGCGTCGGCGTCTCTTTGCCCCTTCGCGCGGCCAGCTTCCGCTTTAGCAACTCGTGAAAAACCTGGAGCTGGCTCGGCCCGTAGATGAACGATTTTCCCGGTGCTGCCACCAGCGGACGCGAGATCGCCAAGGTGTTGCGGTTGCTCAAACCATCCTCGTGAATGAGTAGGCCGCGCTCCAGACCGGCGGTGAAATCGAGAAGCTGCTCCACCGTCACGCGCGCCTTCCGCTCATCATCCCGCCACTCATGGATCGTCACTGCTGCCTGCTCGTCGAGCCGGAGGATGCCATCCTCTACCGCGCACATAGCAGCGACTCCCCAAAAGCCCTTCGTACCGCTGAAAATGCGGCGCATCTCGCCGCGCTTTGCGCCATTCGCATAGCTCTCATGGATCACTTTCCCATGCTGCCGCACCAACAGCGCATGACCGCGCCTAGCACCTGAGTACTCAGCCGCCGCAGCCTGCCGTGCTGGTGAAGGCACATCCCTCTCAACCGCTGCCGCCATCGGCAGCGCCGCCCCCGCACTGGCCAGCCCCAGCAGGCACATGGATTCCCGGCGTGTTATCATGGCCCGACTATGCCGCAGGTGCGGCAGCGTGCAATGCGGCAGCAGGTGCGGCTGACAATCCATATTGGAACGAGAAAAACATCTTCTGGGGACTTCTGAAAACTCGAAATCCGAAACTCGAAACTCGAAAACTGAAACGTTGGCTTCGATGAATGCCGCTCCTGGAGCAAGCCACGGATGAACAGTTCAATTTAGTCATTCGAGCCTCTTGCAAAACCCTGAATTCATCCAGATTTGCGATGGATGGTTGACATGAGAAAAGCAGCCTCATGCGCTAAGTTGAAGTGCGACCGACAACTCAACGATGAAACTGCTTTCTCACCTTT
>Ga0247844_1000666_pt1 | contig 71101 bp, 72 predicted proteins | sample LaCtaG_FD_192421 | JGI IMG/M metagenome (GOLD analysis project Ga0247844, IMG submission 192421) | Freshwater microbial communities from meromictic Lake La Cruz, Castile-La Mancha, Spain - LaCruzMarch201714.5m_1 | ecosystem: Environmental > Aquatic > Freshwater > Lake | place: Spain: Castile-La... | reverse complement strand
TCCTTATCAACCCAATCCATGAATTTAAATTACAAAAAAATAATAATTTGGCCAACTTACAAGGCCTTACATTTAAAGAAAATTTCAATATACCAAATCCCTTAAAAAAATGTGGGCAATTGATAGAGAAGCTGAAGGTAAAGTGGTAAAAATTACAAAATGAAGTTATTTTTTTCATGATTTAATAAAAAACTTTTAACAAATTTCACATTTTTTTAAATTTCATTCTAAACATAACATATTCATAATTTAATAACTAAGTTTTTAGTTTTTTAATATTCACTGATTTTAAGGGATCATTTTTTATTTAATATTGTTAACTCAGCTACTTAAAAAAATTGACTTAACTACTGCTAAGAAAAATTTGCCTTTGTTTAATAAATTATTGCAACACTTTATCATAAACTACAGATCATTTATTTTTTTTATCAACCAAAAACTGGGAGGTTATTTCTAATGTCTGTCACAAAATTGAAAAAAATGTATTTTATAAACTTAATTCTTTTTTTTGTTTTAGGATTTAATTCCTGTTCAAAAGATGATGAAACAACCACCACCACAACGAGTGATGTTAACGAAGCCTACGAGCAACTGGTGGAAAGTGGACCACAATTTTCGAATACATCTTTAAAATTAAATTCAAGTGATGGTCCAGAAGTGATGGCCGCACTTGCAAATTGGGATAACGCAACTGAATCATTTACGGGCGTAAATTCCAGCGCAACAAATCCTCAAAGTTTTGTGAGTGGGATGTTTGATGATAGTGTTGATCAATCAATTTTCGAGAGAGCTAAAATGCCCTTTCTTATGGCCTGTACTCTAGATGTTATTGGGGTAAAAGATGCTGATGGTCTTCTTGTTACTGGAACAAAAACAGTGACATTTACTGCTAGTTCTCTAGTTGGTGTGTGCGGAACAGCTGCAGATTTTGCGGGTCTTAGTGGTCAAGATATGACTATTACAATTGAAAATGTCAGTGATACCACTAATTATGATCAAAGAATTATCTTTCCCGATGCAGCACCTTTTACTGGCAATGAACAATGGATTTATATTCGTAATAATTCTACGACACTTAATTTACTCCACGTGGAATACGCTACAGATGCCTCATCAATTACGACAAGTGCTTTAAGTTATAATAAAGATACTCAATATGGTGTTTTTCAACATACTGCTAAATTTACAACATCAGATGTTCGAGTTTATAGAATTGTGATGGACCCAGCTAATGATGATGTGGGAGTTTTGGCCTATAAATATAGTGTTGGTGGAGGTAACCCCGAAGTTACATTCCATGCTGCCTCCACATTTGAAAATCAAGATTTTGCTGCTCTTAGTATGAGCTGGGCAAATCAACAAGCTCCCTATGATACAGATTTATCCGATGGAAATGCCTGTATTGACACTTCCTCAGGTGCTATTGAAACAGACAATACTCTAACCTGTGCTGGAAATAGTAAAACTGCACTTGCAACTTCGACATTTAGTGCTGGTATCGGAGCAGCTGCAGTGGCACTTAATATAGCAACAGTTAGATCAAATGCCGATGATCAAACCATATCGACATTTTTACCAAGCTTTACAGCGGCCACCATTTTATCGGCTTCACTTGGATTATAAAATTTAATTGAGAAAATAACTGTTTTGCTATTCCTCTTTTGGAAAACCAAAACAGTTATTTATTACAAAAATAGAATTATTTCAATTGGCAATTAGCAGTTTCGTGTTTTACTTTATAGGGAGCAGAATGAAAAATATCAATATTAATTTTGCTATTTGAAAAAGTTAGTTTAATAGTATCAACTCCTAATGCTTCAGATAAATGTTTTTCGTCGTAAATAAGGTTGTAATAATCCTTTTCAACTTCAAAAGTTTTTAAAGTTATGAATTTACTATTATGGTAGTTACCAATATCTATTAATGCGCCTCTTTCACTAATTCTTTTTGATATAACTCTATTGATAGAAATATAAATTGAAGTTTTAAGTGCAGATTGATATCCAATTTCCAATTGACAGTCTTTGCCCTTATTAGGTCCTTCAGCTATAACTCCATCATACTTACCAATAGGTAAGACACTCAAAAAATCATCCATTGTTGATGACTGTGCAAATGCTGAAGAAAAAACAAAACACGTAAGGATTAAAGTCAAAAATTTTTTCATAAAATAACTCCTAATTTTTTTAAAAATGATTAATATTGGTCTTAAAATTTCCCTTCCCAGGTACAAGGAACATTTGATTCGACTAGATGAACATTTGCACTTGGAACATTAAGTGAGAAAGTTACTTTGGCATTTGCGGTATAGCTATTTTCTCGGTAGATGTTATTCACAACAACATATAATGAATTACCATTTTCATGACTCTCGTAAGTAAATGGTCCAATATTTGAATCTTTTTTAAAAGTAAAGGAACTTGCATTAAAATAATAAGTAGGTTTACTTAAATCACTAGAATGAATTTGCATTTGTTTATAGATTTCATCTTGAAAACCAATAGGTTTTGCACCCACATAGGATCTAAAAATAATTTTTTTGCCATTACATGTAATGTGAGGTTTCTTCCAATCTAAGCTAGAGGCAAATTTTCCAAACTCGTAGGGAGTATTCACCTGGGCATGACTGGCGAAAATGAAAATAGGTAAACTTAGAAAAAATAGGGACAACTTCATACAACCACCTTTCTTGCAACTTCAACATTGTTACTGATAAGTAAATGTTACCAAAAATCTACAGAAGAGGGTGATTTTTGATTATTTTTTGAAAAAATTATCTAGTATGTGAAAAAATGATTATGTCATAAAAATGAAATATTTAATTCCACTTAAATGATTTCACATCATCACTTAGAAAATTCTCATAGAGTTCTCTCACTTTTAAGGTAAGAACTCCTGGTTTACCATTTCCAATTTGCCAGTGATCTAATTGTACAATTGGAACTACACTTTTTGTGGCACTAGTAAAAAATGCTTCATCGGCCATAAGGGCCATTTCAACTGTAATATCACTTTCAACACAGGAGATATTATGTTTTTGACATAGGTGAAATAAATTTTTCCTAGTCACTCCTAAAAGTAATCCATTTCTTGCTGCTGGAGTATAAATAACCTTATCTTTAATCATCCAAAAATTATTCGTTGTTCCTTCAGTGATAAAACCATCGCGGTTTAGCATAATAGCATCTAAAAATCCGCGCTTTTTAGCTTCCTGTAAAGCCAACTGATTATTTAAGTAATTTCCTGTTTTTGCCTTAGGGTTGAGCGCTTTAGGCGCATTTCTTTCAACGGAAGAAATGGCATATTTAACACCTACATCTAACCAATCTTTTGGATGATTAATGGGAATTGAATAAATCACCAAATTATTTTTAATTTCAGAATAATCCAGGGGAGGTGCTAAATTAACCGGACCATTTCCTCTGGTTAAAATAATTCTTAGGTAAGCTTTTTCAAAAATTGTTTTTTCTAAAATATTTTTGCAGTATTTTTTAATTTCATTTTCAGAATAGGTGACGGGCATTCCAATTAAGTCTGCGGTTTGAAGTAATCTTTCCCAGTGTTCCTTCCAAAAACTTGGTATGCCGTTTACAGCAAGTGTTGCTTCATATAAGGAATCTCCAAAAAGAAAGCCACGATCATACACAGAAATTTTGGCATCATCAGTATGAACGATGTGCCCATTAACTGAAACTAGTCCCCAATTTTTACTCATATATTACTTCCTATATATTATAATAATTTAATGTTTTTTTTGATCTATTTGTAATCACTTAATACTTCGCTAAAATATTCCTCCACAGATTCGTAGGAAAAGGTACGAGTCGTCAAGGATTCACTAAAATCCTGTGTGGATAATAGGGGCCAACATCCCATGGCCAATTTGTTTGAGCAATTAATCTGTGCCTGTTGATTAAATTCCCCCATTCTATTTTGTTTTAAGGCAGTATATTGATTAATCGCCCCCAAAATCCCTTTTAAATTTGAGGATTTATTAAAATAATCAGTCCTCCATTTGCTCAGTAAATTCCACTGTTCTTCACTTGCTAAACCCGTCATGGCCAGCAATCCAATTTCAGGAAAAAGATGAGAAATGCCTATGGCAATATTTTTAGGAATCTCCTTGATTAACTCTGGTTTTCCTAGCATCCAACTGAGTAATACGTAGCGTGCAGAATTTTCTATGAGCTCAGGATAAAGTTGATAAATTTCTTTAGAAGTAGCAAAACTTAGTTGAAGATCATTTTGGTAAAAGGCCTGTGCACCTACCAGTAATTTATATTCAATTTTAGATCTAAGGCCCGGGTCAATTAATTGGGTTTGTTCAAGGGAAGTTTGGACATCTCCCACATTAAAAAGGGCAATGGCCACAAGAGTTCTCACATCACTTTGTTTAAGCATGTCGGGCGGAATTTTAGTGAGGTGATTTTTTGCGATATGTTCTTTTTTTTGTAGAATAATTATTCGCAACCACTGAGTGACAAGTGAAAAATCGGGAATGTAATAATAAAAAAGTGGAGCTGGTACAATATTTTTTTCAGTGAGTTCAGATTGCTTAAATTGTTGCCACAGTCTCAAGGTGAAATAGTTTTTATCAGCATCTTTAGCTAGAGTTGGCCCACATTTTTGCATATGTAAATTGGCTTCCGTCCACATTTCCTTTTCCCATAATAATAGTAGAGATTGGAAGCAACTTCTCAGTGTTGGTTCACTTTGTGCAAGATAACTTCTTAGGGCATTTTCAGGAAGGCCCTGCATTTGATCCAATAATCCCTCTAGTTCCTGAGTTATTTTAGAGTGAGAGAGAGTTTTGGCCTTCATAATATTGAGAACGGCCTGTGCTTCTAAAATTTTTCCTGCCATTAAATATCGAAGAACTTCCTGGGATTTATTTCCAATTTCATTTTGATTATTTTCAGATCTTCTTGCTAATTCATTTTCCACAGTGGCGGTACTATAGAGTGGAAACCGCCCCTTAGCATGAAGGATAGTGGATAGTTCTAAAATAATAGAAATAATGAAGAATTTTCCCATGGATCCATTTTGAAAAAACTTTTAATGACTTATCGAATCTAGGACGAAAGAAGATAAAGTGTGCTTTTTATAACGGGTGTTAGGAATTATTTTCCCTATGAAATTGCCGATTATTTTATTCCTTATTTCTCCTCTTTTTAATCAAGTGCTTCTTGCTCAAGAAGAGGGAGATCTAACTAAGGTCACTAAAGTTGATCAAGCATTTTTGCCCTTTAAATCGGTTATACTAGCAGAAAAAGTTCAATACCTGACTGACCTGGAAAAGACCTGTCAAAAAAGTATAAGACCTTCCTATTCATCAAAATCTCAATACCAACTTGTGAAAAATCAGTTTTTGGCCAATGCTCAGTATTTACTTTTAAAAAAAGCAGTGATGTCCTTAAAAAATTCCACACTTCCATTGGAATTAAATCAAGAGGTTTTTCAGCATCGTTTATTTCAATTATCTAATCAGTATTGCCGTTCAACAATTGTTGATAAAATGACACTTGGAGATTTCATCAGAACTTGGTGGAGTGATTCGCAAGTAAAGAGTGTTTCACCAGAGCTTTTAACTGATCAGTGGATACAATCTGCGCTTTCTCTTAAGGAGCAAAATAAACATTACATACTCACATCCGTTAGGTTGCTCGATAGTATAAGAGATCTCTGTTCCTGGAACCCCCTAATTGAAATTCCATCCCTTTTACATGTTTATTTAAGTGATAGAGTTTTGGGAGATTATGTTTTAAAAGAATTAAAAAACTCAAATTCTCAGAGAAAAATTTTTTTAGAAGAAAAAACCTACAATCGCCGAACCATGAATTCGACCGATTGGATGGGAATGTTGCCAACTGCACTTACAAATTCTCAACAGGAAGGTCATTTATTAGAGGAAAATCTTCAGGCCATTTGGTGTCAAGATTTTTACTTTTCCGATTTTTTGAAAAATGCTGATATCACTAGAGCTGTATTAAATCCCTCGCGTGATTTTTCCAAATTGACCGTGAAATTAAATCGCCAGTTTTTGCGAGATCAGATTTTAGAAGTACATGATTATTTTTATCTTGCTGGAGTTTCTAAAAATCCTAGCGCTGTATTTTTTAATCAATTAAAAGAGCAAATTGATTTAATTGCCAAGGAACAATTTACCCTTTTTTCCCAAAGAGTCCCCTTTGGCCCTTTGGAAGAAGTAGATGTCCTCTCAAAAGAAATAACGAAGGACAATCCACTCATTTTGCAGTTAATTGTAACAAATGGACAACTGGACAAAGTCTATGCCACGGCCGATAAGTGGACTGTGGTTGACGATCTTCATTGGTCCAGAAATTATTGGGAATGGCTTATTCGTGAGACGGAACAAGTTCCCTTTTTAGATCCCATGCATTTTCAGCGCTCTCTTGAAAAAGTGAGAAATCATCTAAATTTAAAATTAAAGATTTATTTAAGCAGTCGCCAAGAGGTGATGAAACATATTACTAAATTGCCAGATCTCTCCCTTAAAATGGTAGATGCTCTTTTAGAGCAGCGAAATGCAATATCTCAGTTTTTAAAGGATAACCCAACAATGTCTGAGATACCTTTTGAAATTCACCATCTTTTAGGTCACCAGGCCCTTAAAGCCTCCCTGGCCACACTTGCTAATCCAAGATAAGTTGCTAACTTATTCTCATGTTCTTATATGAAATTTTAGGTGTAGGTATACATTGAAAAAGACCAAATTTAACCGCAAAAAAACAGATTTAATAGAAGCTCAAGATCAAAGTGAAACAACCTTAGAGGATTTGAATGAGGGTGATGATATTGAAGAGGAAATTGATTTTAATCCGCCGCCAGCTTCTTCTGAAAATATGGAAGATTCACTTGAGGAGAATTTGCTTCCCAGCTTGAAGTCCTCAGTTTCCAAGGTAAAAACCTCAGGAGAAGGCGGGCAATATGAAGCACTAAAAACATATATTCAAAGTATTTTAAAATATGAACTTCTTACACCAGAAGAGGAAAAGAGATTAACAAGACTGCTCCATGAAACTGGTGATGTAGAAGTTGCAAAAAAATTAGTGGTGGCCAATCTTAGACTCGTTGTAAAAATTGCCATGGAATACCGCCATTCCTATCAAAATGTTCTGGATTTAATTCAGGAAGGTAACATTGGTTTAATGAAGGCCGTTTCAAAGTTTGATCCCAATAATGGCGCTAAATTATCCTATTATGCCAGTTGGTGGATTAGATCCTTTATTTTAAAATTTATCCTCGATAATTTTAGATTAGTTAAAATTGGTACTACTCAGGAACAAAAAAAATTATTTTATAATCTCTTAAAAGAAAAAGAGAGATTGATGTCCCAGGGAATTCATCCCGACTCAAAACTTATTGCTCAAAACCTTTCTGTCTCTGAAAAAGCAGTGATCGAGATGGATCAGAGATTATCTAGTTCTGGTTCTGAGGTCTCTTTGGATCGAAACCATTTTGAGGATTCAGGAACAGATTTTCACGATATGTTGCCATCTGATGAGGAAGAAATTGATGAGAAATTGGCCTTTTCCCAGGGGCTTGAAATTCTTAAGGATCATCTTCAGGGATTTGTAACTCAATTAAAGCCTAGGGACCGGGAAATCTTTGAGAAAAGATTGCTCTCAGAGGTACCCTTATCACTCCAGGCCATTGCCGACGATTATGGAGTTTCTCGAGAGAGAATTCGTCAAGTGGAGAGTAGGTTAGTTGATCAATTAAAGGTTTACATGGGGCAGTACTTGCGATAATTCTTAACTCTTGAATATTAACCACTATTTTTTTCTGGTTTCATGGCCTAATTTTTTAAGCTTTGATTGCTGGAACTGAAAGGAAATCTCAAATGATTACTCTTGAAAAAAAGAATGAACTTGTTGCAAAGTTTGGAAAAAATCCCCAGGACACCGGAGCTCCAGAAGTTCAAATTGCTATTTTGACAGAAAGAATTACAAATTTAACAGGACATTTAGGCACAAATAAAAAAGATTATTCTTCCATGAGAGGAATGATGAAATTAATTGGTCTAAGAAGAAGATTGATAAAGTTTTTAGGAAATACTGATACGGCTAGATACGACAAGATTATTAAAGATCTTTCTTTAAGAAAGTAGTTATTGTTCCCCTCTGCAAATAAACCCAGAAAAATTTAACTTATACAAAATGGTAGGGAGAAGGCTTGAAGCTTTGGCCCTACCATTCTATGATCAAGTTCATATAAAAAGACCAATTTTAAAATACCACTAATCCTAAAAAAGGGATGCTCATCATGACGACAAAATTGTACCAAAAAAATGAAGTAACTTTTCCCTATGGAACTGCTGAATTAATAATTGAAACTGGAAGATTGGCAAAACAGGCCGACGGCGCTGTACTTATTTCTTCAGGAGCAACCCAGGTTCTTGTGACGGTTTGTTCAGCTCGAGAAATGGCCCCGGAAGCAGATTTTTTTCCACTGCTAGTTGATTATAAAGAAAAATTTTATGCTTCAGGAAAATTTTTAGGTGGTTTTAATAAAAGAGAAGGCCGTCCAAGTAATTCAGAAATTTTATTGATGAGAATGATCGATAGACCACTTCGTCCCATGTTTCCAGAAGGTTATTTTCACGAAACGATTATAACTGCCCAGGTATTATCTTTTGATCCAAATCATGATCCAGAAATATTGGCAGGTCTTGGTGCATCAGCAGCTCTAATGGTGTCCGATATTCCCTTTCAATCTCCAATTGGTTTCGCCAGAGTGGCAAAAGTAGCAGGAAAATTAGTTTTAAATCCAACTCCCGAAGAGTTAAAAAAGACTGAAATTGATTTAATTGTTTCTGCCTCAGAAGAAGCCATTCTTATGGTTGAGGGAGAGTCCAAGGAAGTTTCTGAAAAAGATATGCTTGAAGCTATTCTTTTTGCCCACAATGAGATTAAAGTTTTTTGCCAAAAGATAACTGCATTCCAAAAACAATTTGGAAAAGTTAAACGAACATTCACTCCAAATGCGCCAAAAACAGCCTTTATCTCTAAGGTTAAGGATCAGTTTCTTGGGAATATAAAAGAATCACTTGCGATCAATGATAAATTAGAAAGATCTCATGAAATTAATAAATTGAAAAAAATTATTTCAGAAACATTAGAAAAAAATTATGCAAACTTTGGATTAGAAGAAAAAAGTAAATTTTCTTCCGAAGCTAATAAAGCAGTTGAAGACATTTTATACCACACCATGAGAAATGAAATTCTCGTCAATAAAAAAAGAATTGGTGGACGAGGAGTCACAGAAGTTCGTCCTATTGATGTGGAAGTTGATATATTAAAAAAAGTTCATGGATCAGCGCTTTTTACTCGTGGAGAGACTCAAGTGTTAGGTGCTGTTACTCTTGGCGGCAAAGAGGGCGAACAACTTGTAGATAAAATTAGTGGTGTAACCTTCGATAAATTTTATCTTCATTATGCCTTTCTTCCATTTAGTGTTGGCGAAGCAAAGGGCTACCGCGGAGTAGGTCGTAGAGAAATTGGCCATGGAAATTTAGCTGAAAGAGCTCTTAAAATGATGATGCCTGTTGACTATAGTTACTGTGTTAGAGTGAACTGTGAAGTTTTAGAATCAAATGGTTCTAGCTCTATGGGATCAGTTTGTGCTGGTTCACTTGCCCTAATGGATGCAGGAGTTCCTCTTAGAGAGCCAGTGGCTGGAATTGCCATGGGACTAGTTAAAGAAGGAAATGATTATCAGATTTTATCGGATATTTTAGGTGATGAGGATCACTTGGGAGATATGGATTTTAAAGTTGCTGGAACTTCCAAGGGAATTACAGCAATTCAAATGGATATTAAAATTACGGGAATAAATGCTGATATTATGAGCAAGGCCTTGGACCAGGCAAAAATTGGAAGGATTCATATTTTAAAAGAGATGAGTTCCGCTCTAGAGCATTCACGTAATAATTATAAAAAAGGTGTTCCACTTGTTGCCACCACAAAAATAAATGTGGATCAAATTGGGGCATTCATTGGTCCAGGTGGAAAAAATATTAAAGGACTTCAGGAAAATTTCAAAGTTAATATTGAGTGTCTTGAAGACGGTACGATTAAGGTTTTTAGTGCGGAACCAGATGTTTTAACTGCAGTTTTAAATCAAATTAATCTTCAAATGAATGGCCCAACTATTGGAGATGTTTTTGATGCAGTAGTGGTTTCCTTAAAGGAATACGGTGCTTTTGTTGATATTGCTGGAGGACTTTCAGGACTTGTACACGTCTCTGAAATTTCAAACGATAGAGTGAGCGATGTGGGACAATACCTCGCTGAAGGCGATAAACTAAAAGTAAAAGTAATGGAAGTGGATCGTTTTGGAAAAATTAGACTTTCTGCTAAGGCAGTGATGCCAATTAATAAAAAAAGTTAGTTGTTAGCTGTGAACTTTGTAGCAAATTCTATTATAGAAATAAAAATATTAGCTCATTTTGACGGTAAGCTGCCCCTTCCTAAATATGCCTCTTCTGGGGCATCTGGGGCAGATCTTTGTCTTTCACTTCCAGAAAGTGAAAGGCACCTTGGTCTTGAATTAGGTCCCTGGGAGAAAAAATTATTGCCCACTGGTATTAGTTTACAAATTCCTAATGGATTAGAGGGGCAGATTCGTCCAAGGTCAGGGTTAAGTTTAAAAACAAGTCTTGTTATTGTGAATTCTCCTGGGACTATTGATGCAGATTATCGTGGGGAAGTTTTTATTCTTGCAGCTAATTATTCTCATTTACCTCTTCAACTTGAACATGGATTAAGAATTGCTCAACTAGTGATTGCTCCAGTGGTTCAATGTGAATTTTTATCAGTAAATGATTTCTCGGAAAAAACCACGAGAGGGGTTATGGGTTTTGGATCAACTGGTGAAAAATGGAATTAAAAATAGCCTATAGCAAATTTAAAAATAGAGAAGAAGCCTATCAGTATGTTTCAACTAGACTTAAGGAGCAGGGACTCTCTGGATTACCTATCCAAGTGGAATTTCAATTTAAAGATACTGAAAAAGTGATTGAAGCTAATGGAAAGGGTCTCAAATTAGTGGCCCATTTTGAAGATCAACAATTATTAATCAAAATAGAATTAGGCTTACTTTATCGTGCATTTCAGAATAGAGTAGGCGATCTTGTAGAAAAACAACTTAAAATATTTCTTTAAAAATTTTTTAACACTATTTTTGGTACTTTATGGCAATAGAATCAAAGCAAACATTTTTGGTTAGGATTCCTTCATTACAAGATTCTAGTGAAGTTTTTTCCTTTGAAGTAGGATCTGGTCTTCCCATTTTAAAAGAACTTGCCCTCCAGGGAGTGTTTTTAAAATCTACCTGTGGTGGTTTTGCATCCTGTAGAGACTGCATCGTGAAAGTTACTTCGGGAGAAGATAATTGTTTATCTCCAAGTTTTGAAGAAATTAAATTATTAGGTAATGTATTTCATCTCACAAAAGAGCGCCTTGCTTGCCAGTTAAAGATCTGTGGCCCTATTACTATAGAACCTCAAAAAAAAATGGTTTTTAAAACTCCTGGGACTGCAGCTTCAGATGTAGAAGTTCTGAAGCAGAAAAAACCTATTACTATTCCCAAAAAAATTATTAGAAAATCTTCAGAATCAATACTGGCAACTAATCTAGAAAATTCAGAAGAAGGCAAGATAGCACCAACTCAAGAAGAACTGGCCTTACAGATGAAAAATCGCGATTGGAAAGTTGGGGGGAAAAGTCGCCCCAAACGCAGAAGAAGATAATATCCATTCTTTGAAAAGATATTACCTTCTTCTTATATAATAAAAACAAAATATTTATTACGGTTTACAAGTTACTGTTACAGCAGTTTCATTATTTTCTGCTAAATTTAATCCAAAATCTCTAGTATAAGTAACTTTTGTTCCATTGGTTTCATCAAATTCTGATATTGATCTTACCTTCAGATCCTTATTTCCTTCAACTGCAAGTCCAATATCCTTCGCATCCAAAATGGAATTAAGATCTGGCATCGATATTATAACTGTTGCTTTTGATTGATTACTTTTTATTTTCGATAAGGTAAAAGTAGGAATTCGTGTATAATTTTTTGAGCTTCCAGCTTTTCTTGCAGAATCATCATCTCTTTCTGGAACATCTACAAAATCTTTTCCAGGTTCAATAGAGAGAGTTGTTGTGGAATTTCCCTCTAATGAAAAGGAACCAGCTTGAATTCCAGTACTACCTGATTCAATGATTAAATAATTTGTCAATTCTACTGAACAGGTTAATGCAAATGAATAGGTAGATAATACGGAACAGAGACTAATAATTTTAAGACTTCTTTTTAATAACATATTTTGCTCCAAGTAAAAAATTAAAGGTATTTAAATCATAATGAGATAGTTCCTTAATAATGGAAAAATTTAGTAAATTGAAAAAAATATATGCTAATGTGAAAAAAATTTAGAGTTTTAATAGAAAAATAATAGTTGGGCATTTTTGATATAGAATTTATTATCATGAAAAAAAGTATTTTAATTTGCCTTCTTTTTAGTCTCAACCTATTTTCCCAGGAAAATAATCCTTTAGATTTAGTAAAAAAAAGATTTGAGATTTTAGAAAAAAGCTATCAATCTCAAGGAAAAAATCCTCTTTATATTCAGGATTTAATTGCCAGGAGATTTATCAATTTACCTGATTGGTTAAAAAAACGACATGAAGATGTTAGATATATTTATAATCCAGCACCACTTACTTGGGATCGTTGGCAAAAAACCGCCCTTGGATTAGTCCAACAAATAATTGATGAAAAAAAAGATTTATCAATTCCCATTTTAATGGATTGGCATAAATCGGCATTATCAGGGAAATTGGCCGATGGAATTAATGTGGGTAATTTTAAAGTTTCAAAAAATTATGGAATGAACACAAAAAAAGCCTGGGCATTGAGTGCTGATGAAATTGCTAATTTAGAGAAGTTTAGATGGACAGTAGATCCAGATTTGCGAATTAATTGGACTTATCTTACTTGCCAAGAGGATTTGAAACCAGAAATGACATTATTATCTCAAGAATCCTGTAAAGATATATTACAGGAATCTAATAAGTTAACAAATTTATTTAATCCCTTTTGGAAAAAAACAAAACAAGAATTGAAAAATAATATTTTAATGAATGAATCTGGAAAAGAAAATTGGTTTTGGTTTGCCTGTTGGCCTAAAATTGAAAATCCTGAAGAGGCATTTTTTACAAGCTCACAGGGGATTCAAAAAGCCTGCGGTATGATTGAGTATCCTAATCCTCAGGCAGTTCAACGTACTCTTCAATCAATTATAGAATCCATAAACCATTTTTTTCAGCAGCCTAATGGGAATGATCCACTTGCCTTTGCTATTTTAAAACAAAGAGAATTTGTGGCGCTTCATCCTTTCGCTGACGGCAATGGAAGAATGTCTAGGTGGATAATGGACATTATTTTACTAAGGTCAGGGCTATTCCCAATTTATTTGCCAGATATGAATATAGATCTCTCACTTTCTTTGGAGAGTTACTACCAATATGCATTACAATCCATGAATGAAAGTTTAGAAATCATGGAACATTGCTTGGTACCAGAATTTGTCAATTCCAAGGAATGTCAGATTGTTCCTCTACCTTAAAATACTATCTTAAGACAATGTGAGTAAGATCCTATTGACACATTTTCTGGGTTTTGAAGATACTCAGTGAATGAAAAAAATTATCAATATCATATTAAGTTATTTTCTCTTAGTTAGTTTATTGTTCTCTTCTTCTGCCTTTGCTCAGACGAAAAGAAAAAAAATTCTCCTAAGCTTTGAAGAAACCTTGGTACTAGCGGGTAAACAGGCCCAGGTTTATTTAAAAGAAAATATTTCTCCTAGCGATGCCCCGAAAGGGTTTGTATTAGCATCCCCATCCAAGGTTGATCCAGATTATTATTTTCATTGGGTACGTGACGCTGCCCTAGTTATGGATACGCTTTTAACAAATTCTCTACTTTCAAAAAATGAAATGGAGAATTATTTAACTTTAGAAATGGATCATCAGAAGACTTTTAAACTCACTGGCCAAGGGGAACCAAAATTTGAAAAATCAGGACTTTCCTTTCAAGGCCCATGGGGGAGACCTCAAAACGATGGACCCGCCTTAAGAGCAATTGTTTTCATGAAGCATGTGAATAAACTTTTGGCCCAGGGAAATAGGATTGAAGCTAATAAATTTTATCAAAACTCCTTGCCAGCTAATACACCTATAAAAATTGATTTAGAGTATATTTCTCATCATTGGAAAGAATTAAATTTTGACCTTTGGGAAGAGGTTTACGGACGTCATTTTTACACATTGGCAGTTCAATCCAAGGCCCTCCGAGAAGGTGCAAAACTTGCTCGTATCATGGGTGATGATGGGGCGGCAGATTGGTATCAGGAACAAGCGGCAAGTATTAATTTAGAAATGGCAAAATTTAGTGATGGAAATTTAAGTTATTATAAATCGAGCATCATTGAAAAAAATAATAGGACTAATCGAATTTTTCTTGATTGTGCTGTTATACTTTCAGTGATTCATACAAATAATGAATCGACACTATTTGGGTTACGTGACCCTAAAATTCAAAAAACTTTTTTTAAAATTTTAGAAACTTTTGAAAGTTTATATCCTATAAATTTAAAAAAACCTCAAATAGCAAACTGGCCTAGATTGGGAACAGCTATTGGGAGATATGGAGAGGATGTTTACTTTGGAGGACATCCTTGGTTTTTACTTAATAATTCCTTTGCAGAGTTTTCCTACAGGCTTGCAAAAATCGAAAAGAAAAAATCTGCCTTTTGGAAAAAACTTGGCGATGAATTATTGGCGGTATCACTTTATTATCAGGATACAAATTATCGCATGAGTGAACAGTTTGACAAAAATTCAGGCCCTAATATAAGTGCAAGGGATCTTAGTTGGAGCTACTCATCACTGATTAGCGCTATAAAATCCAGAAATTAAAACCATTGTTCATTGATAAGTTTTGCTAATTGAATATCTTTTTCAGTCACAGAATTACCCTTGTCGTGGGTAGTTAACTCAATTTTTAATTCACTAAAACTCAGCGAGATATCAGGATGGTGGTTGTTTTTTTGTGCAAGCCATCCAATGACTTGGAGAAAATTTAAACCTTTAAAATAGGATTTTAGAGGAAAGGATCGCACTATTTTAGTTTTTTCATGATTAAATTGCCATTCATTAGGTATTTCTAATTTGTTAGTATTCATAACCTTCCTTTGATTCTTTTGGAGGAAATTTGGGAGCAAAATCTCCCATTTCAAGGGATAGTTTTGCAAGTCCTAAAATATCTTTTTTTACAATTTCAAATAGTGCACTCAGTGAAGGAATGACGAAGTAAAGGGGTTGTAAAATGTCTATACGATAGGGTGTTCTAAGGGCAGTAAGCGGATCATCAAGGTTCATTTTTTCAGCTTTATTTTCAAGAGCATAAATTGTTTCTTTGTAGGAAGATAGAATTCCTCCACCATAAATTCGTGCTTTATTATTTTCTAGTAGCAATCCAAATTCAATAGTGAACCAGAATAATCTAAAGAGCCTCATGCGCTCCTTTCCCTTAACGGTAAGCGCCAATTTTCCATATTCTTCCATGTAGTCAGCATAGTTTTGATTTGTTAACAACGGGCAGTGTCCATAAATTTCATGGAAAATGTCGGGCTCTTGAAGGTAGTCAATATCTTCAGTTGTTCTAATAAAATTAGCTGAGGGAAATTTTTTATTACTCAGTAATTTAAAAAAATCCTCGGCTGGAATAATCGCGGGAACAGGTTCAACTCCCCATCCAGTATGCTGGTTTAAGATGCTGGTGGTTTCAAAATGTTGAGGTATTTCATTTTCAAAATTGAGGAGCTTAACGCCTTTGATAAACTCTGAACAAGCTCTGCCTTCAAGAACAGCATTTTGCCTTGCAACTAAAAACTTCCATGTTTGTTGCTCTTCAACTGAATATTCGATTCTACCATTAGCATTTGGACTTTTTGATTCGTATTTAGAATTTTTCACTTATTCGCCTTGAGTAAACTTTTTAAATAACTCTATAGGAATCGGAAAAAATGTAGAAGTGTTTTTTGAATTAACTGATACTTCTCTCATGGTATCAAGCCATCTTAAAGTAATGGCATCTTTTTGTTGTGATAAAACTTTTGCTGCCTCCATTATTTTTTGTGCAACAATTAGTTCACCCTCTGCTGAAATAATTTTTGCTCTTCTTTCTCTTTCTGCTTCTGCCTGTCGTCCTATAACTCTTTGCATTTGTTCTGGGAGGTCAATTTGTTTTAATTCTACGTTTGTCACTTTTATTCCCCATGGCCCAGTTGTTTCATCTAAAATATTTTGCAACTTAGAATTAATTTGATCCCGTTGCGCTAAAATTTCGTCTAGCTCATATTGGCCAATAACAGATCGGAGGGTCGTTTGAGCAATTTGTGCTGTGGCATTATAATAATTTTCCACTGAAATGATGGCATTTTCCGGCGAACTTACCTTGAAGTAAACTACTCCATTTACTTTTAAAGTGACGTTGTCTTTTGTAATAATATCCTGAGGTGGTACATCCATTGTAACCATTCGAAGATCAATCCTACTCATGGTTTCAAGAATAGGAATGAGAACAATTAATCCAGGTCCGCGCACTCCTGCAAATTTTCCTAACCTAAAAACAACTCCGCGTTCATATTCATTGAGAATTTTGATGCAATTAAAAATTAAAAATCCAAGTCCTAGTATTATAGGAATGAGAGTGATGAGAGATTCCATTTCTGTTTCCTTTTTTAAAAAAATGTATCATAAAAACATTATAATTTTGTAATGAGTAATTTTTATATTAAGAACTGTGCAAAGTAAATAAATTACGTTTTTGCATTTTTTAAATAGATTATATGGTGGGTGTAAGTTTTATATTTGGTTTTTAGATAATTAATTTCTTGTGTTTTTTGTGAGTGCTTTTGGTACTGATGTTTTGGTTTTTTTCTTTCCTCTGAATGAATCTTGTTGATGTTAGTTTTTTTAAAAAATCATAAAACTAGATCAAAGTAGTAAAAAAGATCTTGAAAATTTCGCTCAGGCTTGTCATGATTCTAATATATTTATTTTGCGTAATTATTTATCACGCATCGTGTGCATTACTTTCGTTTTGCGCGCTAACAATTGAAAGGAGTTAAATTATGAAGAACAAATTAACTGCCGTTATCGTTGGATCGATGATGTCAGGTATGGTTGTCGCGAATGAAGGAAACATTAAGATGGGAATTGATATGGATCTTTCCTATGTCTATTCTGACAATTACCAAACGGCACTTACTGGTGCTGCAGGTACTCCAGGGATTCAGTATATTCCAGGAACTGCACTTTCAAATGAAAGAAATGATTTTGATGTAAACATGGCTGCTGTTACACTTTCTGGTTCTAGCAAAGATCTTGATTGGTTAATTGAAGCTGATCTTGCTGGTGAAGATGGTTTAACAGGATCATATATTAATCAAGCATGGTTAAAAATGAATGTTAGCGAAATGTTCACAGTAACTGCTGGTAGAATGTATTCTTTTTTTGGTTTCGAAGGAACTAAAGCAAAGGATAACTGGAACTATTTAAGATCTTATGGATGGCAGTTAGCTCCATCTTGGCATAACGGTGTTGCTCTTAATTGGGATATGAAAAATGGTTTTACTGCAGGACTTCATCTTTTAGATGAATCTAAAGAAGATAACGATACTAATACTACTGATGCTAGAGACAATGCTTACGCTGTTGGCGCTACAGTTGGTTACTCTATGGATAAATTAACGACAAAGTTTGATTTCTATAGAAGTAAAGAAGGTACTTATGCAGAAGCACTTACTCAGTATAACTTAAACGCAACTTACGACATCAATGATAGATTTGCAGCTGCTGCAGTTATTGGTATGGGTAAGGGAGATATTGCTGCTGAAGGTTCTGAATCAAAATATACGAACTACGCAGCCTATTTAAAATTCAAAGCTACTGAGCAATTCTACGCAGCTTTAAGATATGAAATCTACGAAGAAGAAGTTACTGGAACAGGATCTTATTTCATTACTACACTGACTCGTGGATTTGATGTTGCAGACCTTGCTGGACAAAATAGCAATCAATTCAATTCAGCGACAATTACTGGTGGATACGATCTTATGAATGGATCTGAGTTAAAACTTGATCTAAGAATGGATTCTGCTGATAGAAAAGTTTGGCTTGATGGCGGCGATTCTACAAAAGAGAAAAAAGACAGCGTAAATGTTGTTGCACTTGCGTGGTTATACCGTTACTAATACTCGATAGTGTTTTTTTCACAGTTACATAAAAAACGCCACTCTTTGAGAGTGGCGTTTTTATTTTGGAGAGACTAGAGAAATGATATTTCAAGACGCAAACGAGAGAATTAAATTGTCTGGGTTTAACAATTTAACAAAAGTTGTTAGTTTTAATCTTTATGATTTTTGCATAACGGTTAATGATAAACAGCGTGAAGAGTACATCAATTATATTGATGAAGTTTATAACGCTAAAAAGATTGCGCTTATTTCAGAAAAAATTTGCGAGATAATTGAAGCTAATATTCTTTCTATTTCAGTACAAGATTATGATCCAGTAGGTGCTTCCACCATGACACTCATGAGCGATATTAAAGGTGGAAAGTGGGATGATAAAAAGGCAGTATCGAGCATTGCAATGCACCTTGATAAATCTCATATAACCGCCCACACTTATCCTGAGGCTACTGATCCCAATGGTATTTGCAGCTTTCGAGTGGATATTGACATTGCGACCTGTGGGGAAATTACACCACTAAGTGCAGTGAATTATTTATTTAAGGCCTTTGAGTGTGACGTTGTCTTTATTGACTATGTTGTTAGGGGTTTTACCAGAATGGCCGATGGACGAAAAATTTATAATGATTCCTATTTAAATTCTATTCAGGATTATATAAAACCTGAAATTTTAGCAGACTATCAATTTCGATCGGACTTAAATATTGGCAGAGAAAATATTTGGCAAACAAAACTAATGGTTAAGCCATTTGGTCCGGAGAGATATTTAATGGATCCCAAGGATGCCCATCATCCAGGCGTGGCCCAAAAGATGGAAATTCTTACTAAAGACATGAAAGAAGTATTTCATTTAAGTTAAAATTCAATTGGTTGGTCCTATGAATACTGTTCAAAAGATTGTCATTTGGGGAATGGGAGTTACAGGACAATCTCTGTTAAAATTCGCGCAAAAAAAAAACTTAGACTATATTTGCATTGATAAAAAAGAACCAAGTTCGCCCACCTCATTTTTTTATTTAGAAGAAACAATTCAATTAGAATTTCTCTGTGATTTTAATCCAGATGCAATTGTTGTGAGTCCGGGAATTGATTGCCGAAGCGGAATTTGGCTTAAAATTAAGCAAAAACCCATTTTAGTTTTAGGTGAAATTGAATTTGTTTCACTTTATTCAAAAGTCCCAGTTATTGCTGTTACAGGGACAAATGGAAAATCAACCACAGTTAACATGATTTCAAAGGCCTTAGAAATTAGTTCGATTCCACATTTTTTAGGTGGTAATTGGGGAATTCCCTATGCAGAAATTTTGGAAGAAAAATATCAAGATGCTCAATATGCCATTTTAGAGCTTTCAAGTTTTCAGCTCGAAAGTATAAAAACATTTACCCCACTAATTTCAGTCCTTTTAAATATAACTCCTAGCCACATGGAGAGATATGCTCATTTTGAAGAATATTTAGATGCTAAATGGAATATTTTTCAGGTTGATTTTTCTAGAGATTTTTCAAAGTCTCCTATTCCTTTAGTAGCACTTTTGCCTACAAGCCAAGAATCACTTTTTTTTGATCGTTTAAAAAATTTACATAGAGAACTACGTTTTTTTTCCAAGGAACAATTAGATAAATTAGAGGGAGTTTTTTATAGTAAGGCAAAACTAATTGGTGAGCATAATAAGGAAAATTTTGCAGTTTTATATCAAGTTTTATTATCTATAAAATGTGAAAAACCAGAAATTATTTTACAAAAAACAATTGAAGAATTTAAGCCCATTGCTCATAGGTTAGAGCTTTGTGGCCAATGGTCGGACATATTATTTTTCAATGACTCAAAAAGCACTAATATTACTTCAACAATAACCGCCATCACTAGTTTTCAAGATTTTGATCCTACCTTTCAACTGGTTTTAATTTTAGGAGGAAAGCTTAGAGGTCCTGATGTAACTTTTTTAGAGGTTTTAAAAAATTATTCGAGAATAAATGAAATTTGGACAATTGGGGAAGCGAGTTCTCTCATTCACAAAAAACTCTCATCTTCCTTTAAAATATTAGAATTAACTAATTTAACAACAATTTTTCAGCATTTGACTGAAATTTACAAAAATGATTCTAAGATTAAAATGATTATTCTTTTTAGTCCTTCATTTCCTTCCTTTGATCAGTTTAAAAACTTTGAAGAAAGAGGAAATATTTTTAAAAAATTTGTGCAAGGGGTTTAGTATGGCGAGTACAGGAAAAGAAGTAATTTTATTAAAAAATGAAATTGAAAAAAACTTTTTTATGTTAATTGATTTTTTAGTTCAAAAAAATTGTACTTCTTTATATTTACCTGGTGGTGATGAATATCTTTCAGAGTATGTATCAAAATTTGATTCATTGAAATATTATTTTAGTGGTTTTACAGGTTCAACAAGCGAAGTATTTATCAATGTAGAGACAAAAAATCTCTATTTATTTGTAGATGGTAGATATCATTTACAAGCAGATCTCGAGTGTTCTGAATTTTCATTTATCAAAGTGGTGAAACTTTCCATTGAAGTAAGCCCTTTGAGTGCACTTCTTAATCAATTAAAAAAAGATAATATAACTGATATTGGTATAGTCATTGATCGAACGTCCTTATTTTATAGCGAAAAGATAGATGCAATCGTTAAAAATAGGCAGAACTTTTTAACTCAAGAGATAACATCACTTATTGCATATAAACTGACACCACTTAATTCAGAGGTCTTTTTAATAGATTCAAAAATTCACATAGATTCTATGGAAGAAAAAATGAAAAAAATTTCATTAAAAGAGAAGGAAGGTGTTTATCTTTCAAGTCCTGAAGATGCTGCCTGGCTGGCAAATTGTCGTTCTTATGTTATTCCCTATACGAGTTTTTTTTTGGCCAAGTCACTACTTACAAAAAATCGGTTGTATGTTTATTTGCCTAGTGAAATGAAGATTAGTCCTGATGTGAAAAAATTAAGTCAGGTTACTTTTCTTTTTGGCAAATTAGAAAATTGGCAAAATGAATTAAGTAAAATTCAAAAACAGGAAAATTTAGAAAAAATTTTTTATGATCCAATGACAGTTACCTTACAAGATAAATTAGTGATGGACGTGGTTTTTGCAGGAGCAAATATTGAAATAAAAGCTGGAATGGTTTCTACAGTTAAATCCATCAAAACAGCCAATGAATTAATTGAGTACGATAGAATCAATATTCTTAGTTCACAGGCAATTGCCGAGACCATACGCTGGACAAAAAAAATGGTTGTTGAAGGAAAATCGATTTCCGAAAAAGCAATTTCAAATAAAATTCAAGAAGAATATAAAAGAAGAGGCTCCGTTGATTTAAGTTTTAAAACAATTGCCGCGAGGAAAGAAAATAGTGCTGTTATTCATTATGGAAATTCAAGTGAAGAAAATCTGATTGATATGAAAGATGTTGTATTACTGGATTCTGGTGCCTACTATGAAAGCGGTTTAGCCACTGATGCTACGCGGACTTTTGTGGTCTCACCTAGTCATTTAAATCAGTCAGAATTAGAAATATTACGTTTTCGTTATACGTTAGTGCTTAAGGCCCAAATGAGAGCAGAAATGTCTCTTTTTAAAAGCGGGCTTATGGCAAATTCCATAGACCACCTTGCTCGAACTGTTTTTTCACACTATGGTTTAGATTTTGCCCATGGCCTGGGACATGGTGTCGGGATTAGGGTACATGATCCGGGTGGCAGAATATCTCCCTCTTCTAGAGAGTATTTACAGGAAGGAATTGTCTTTAGCATAGAGCCAGGATTATATGTGGAAGGAGAGTACGGCATTCGCCTGGAAAATGTGGTAAGCGTATTAAAGCATTCTATCCATGATCAATTTTGTTATTTTCGGCCACTCATTAGAGTGGGATGGGAAGAAGAACTTATTGATTTTAAAATGCTTGATCCTCTTGAAATTGAGTATTTTAATCAATACCAGAGTGAATGTGCAAAACTTGGCACTTTGACACACCTATAATCTATAAGTGTTAGTTGACTGTCTAATACTCAAAACGTAAAAATGTGATTTAGATTTTATATAATGAAATTCATTGATCGAGAAAAACATATGATTAGAAATTTATTAATTGTTATTGCCCTATTATTAATTGTTGGACAGTTACTAAAAGCAGCACCTGATTTAAGTGCTGTAAAATCAGTAACTGTGGAAAATAAATCTAAAGAAGTTACAACCCTAGTTAAGACTCTTGACCAGGAAGGACAGTAGTCCTGTTAGTTTTTTTAAATTGTCTAAATTGACCTGATGAAAGAGTGAAATGCGCAGTTGGTTTCTTCCAAGTTTTCTGTAGCCATCAATATCGTAGACGTATTTTTTTGATTTTAACCATTCAACTAGCTCAGTAGTCGGAACACTATCCATTACATCAATAGTCGCATTTGCTGTTGATCGATATTCAGTTTCTTCAATATAAGGCTTAAAAAGTCCATTACTTGAAGTGGCCCAGTTGTAGACAAAATTTGCTTTTGCCTTAGCCTCTTGAACAATTTTTTCCTGGGTCAGATTATTCATTTCTTTTAATTGTTCTCTAATTAAAATGAGATTTGTAATTGAAGGAGTATTGTAGGTTTGAAATTTTGAGGAATAGTCTAGGCATTGCTGCCAATTCATAATTTCAGGAATATACCTTGTTGTATCCTTATGAATTTTTAGGGCCCGTTCCTTTGCCTGTGGTGAAAGAAAGCCAACAAAGAGCCCACCTTCACCTGCAAAAACTTTTTGTGGAGAAAAATAAAAGAGATCGCATGTTGCAATATCCCAGGGAATTTGTCCTGCACCAGATGTTGCGTCTACTAGAAGCAAGCTATTTTTAAAATTGCTTTCTTTTTTAGGTGCATAGGTATTTTGAACTCCAGTAGAAGTTTCGTTTAACGTGGTACAAATAACATCGGAATCCATTTTATATTCTGCCTGAAGACCCTTTCCATAGGGGGCGGCAATTTCTAATGCCTTCAGCCATGGAATTTTTTTATGGGCAGCATACCATTTTTGTGAAAATTCCCCACAGGTAAAGTGTGTGGATTGTTTTTCCACAAGGCCAAGTCCAATCATATCCCAAAGAAAAGTAGCGCCTCCATTACCCATGATGATTTCGTAATCCTTTGGAATATTAAAATATTTTCTAAATCCCATGTGAATTTCTTTTACAAGATCAATGACCGCAGATTTTCGATGACTGGTGCCCACAAGGTGTGGAGATTCTTTTGTTAACATTTCTAAGTGATGTTTTGGTATAAGCGAAGGACCAGATCCAAATCGAGGATCGCTGGGAATTAATTCATTAGGAACTTGTAATGTATTTAGTTTAGATTCAATAGTCATAAAATTTCCTTTTTTAGTCTTCATCCTTACTTAATTGGTGAAAGGTTTCAGGTATTTTGTTTTTTGTATTTTTATAATATTCATTTAAGAATTGTTCTTTAAATTGTTTATATTCATCCTTGAGAATGGCAGCACGAGCCCTTCGTGAAAGTTCATGAAACCAATGAATATTGTGCGTTGTTGCTAGAATGGCCGATAATATTTCATTGGAATCAAATAAATGTTTTAAATAAGCTCTTGAAAAATTTTTGCAAACATAGCATTGGCATCCAATATCTATGGGATAAAAATCTCTTTTATAATTTTTATGGTTTAATCTTATTTTTCCTCGGTTGGTATAAACCGAACCTCCTCGTGCATACTTAGTGGGGATAATGCAATCAGACATATCAATTCCCATCTCCCAAATGGCGATTAGATCCTCAGGAGTACCAACACCCATCACATAACGCGGTTTATTTTTAGGTAGTAGGGGAGCGGTGTGAGAAACAATATCGCACATCATTTGATGGCCTTCTCCCACTGAAACTCCACCGATGGCAATGCCTGGAAGATCAAAATCACTAACTCTTTTAACGCACTCACTTCGAAGGTCGAGATAAGTTGAACCTTGCACAATACCAAAAAGTGATTGTTTTGGGTTTTGCCAGGATTTTACACAACGATCGAGCCATCTATGAGTCCGGTCCATGGAATTTTTTGTATAATCTTTTGTTGCAGGGTAGGGAATGCATTCATCGAAGGCCATCATAATATCACTGCCAAGAGATTCTTGGACGGCAATGGATATTTCGGGAGAGAGCAAAAAACTATTGCCATCAAAATCTTTAAAGCGTGCGCCTTCTTCTTGTAGTGATTTTCCCTGGAGTGAAAAGACTTGGAATCCACCAGAGTCAGTTAAAATATTATTTGGCCAGTTCATAAATTTATGAAGACCCTTGGCCTTTTTGATGAGATCAGGTCCAGGAGATAAAAGTAAATGATAGGTGTTGCAAAGTAATATTCTGCAATCCATTTTTTCAAGTTCCTGGGGTTGCAAAGCTTTGATAGCACCATGAGTTCCCACTGGCATAAAGACGGGAGTTAAAATTTCTCCATGGGGTGTTTGAATTTTTCCAGCTCTTGCACCTGTATGCTTGTCTTCGTGGACTAATTCAAAGTTAAAGTATTTTTTATTTTCTTCTCTGGTATCAGAATGCATGTTTGACTAGTCCTTTGGGATAAAACCATGATGGTTTTTTGTGCCACAGATTAAATTGATCATTAAAATGTTATTTAAAATTTTATTAAAAACCCTACTAAAAGTTTTATTTAAACCACTATCGATTTTATTTTTATGGATCATTTTTACATTATATAAAACCTATGAACATAGAAAAGAGTGGGAAGAAGTATGTCTAACAAAAATTCTTGATGGCGATACAATTGAATATAAATTAAGAGAATTCCCATTTCATAAATTTAAAGGACGACTGCTTTACATTGATGCCTTTGAAAAAAATCAACCGGTTCTAGGTAGAATAAGTTTTAAGGGACTTGAAAAAAAACTTCCTAAAATCGATAGGGAGTGTCCTTCAATTTACATTTTTAATAGGGGTGAGGATATTTATAAAAGAAAATTAATTTTTTTAAAAAAATTTGTTCATGATCCAGAAACAATTAACGAGAAATTAATAAAAAGAGGTGAAGCACTACTATATCAACGCAATAAATATTACTCTTTATCAGAAAAGCGTTTGTGGCAAAATTGGCAGGACATTGCGAAGAGAACCAAGCAGGGAATTTGGAAGCTCAAAAGAAAAAAAAGTTGGTTAATGCCCTGGTCCTATCGAAAAAAAATGAAAAAAGTAAAAGATTTTAATTCATTTTCCTAGAAAAAATATTTTAAACCAGTTTGTACGCCATATAAATTTCTACCAAAAGTTTTTTGTCCCTGGGCAAATATTTTAAAATTCCATAAATTAAATTGTAATCCTAAAAAGCCTCTAGAAAAAAGTACTTTAGGTTCTCCATCTTCACCAAGATTTAAGCTCGCAGTTCCCGTTGCCGTACTCGATCCATCAGTAATTGAGACTGCGCTATTTGTTAGTGATCCAGTTCCCTTTGAGTTCCCAGTATTAATATCAACCCCCAGTCCTCCATAAAGTGTCACTAAATAGAGAAGTCTTATTCCACTACTAATTTCAAATGGAATAGAATAGGTAGATGTAGTTACATCAAGATTACCAGTGGCATTAAAGCTAGCACTGTAGCTTGTTCCAGAAACGCTCTGTGAAATATTAAAGTCCTTAGCATATTTTATTTGGAGTCGGCTAAATTCGAGACCAAAGGATAAAAAAACTGGTTCAAGTGTTAGCATGGACCAGCCAATAACTTCTCTTTCCTTTGAAATTTGATATCGCATATGTGCACCAGCAGACATGATTTTTATGAGGAGATCATCCTTATCATATTTGTAGGGCATAAAATTGACAAAGGTGCTCCATTTTTCACCCTTAAAATATTTTTTTGGCAAATATTTTCCATTAGTGCCTAGACCTAATCCCAATTGAATCCCTGCTCCAGGAGCACTGGAGTAGTCGTAGTCACCTGTTGAATCTTTAAGATCCTTAAAGTTTTTATCATCGAGATCTATTGCAGCTCCTGCACCCAAAACAACCATGGCATAATCTATTTTATTAATGGGATCAGTTCCTAAATCCTTTCCTGCCATGGCGTTTGCATTTGCCATGGAATTGAAAAACGTTGTTCTGTCAGTATTGGGTATTTTATTTAAAACTTCATTTTCAACAAGAACAATGGCCTCTTCTAGAAGAGTTGTGTTTAGGGTTCCAGGATCAGTGATTGTTATATCAAAAATTTTACCTGCGTTTGCTGGATTTAGAAAAAGCATCCCAATGATGATCGCCATCTTTATATAGGAAAAAAGTAAAATGAAGGAATGTTTAATCGATCTCATTTATATTGCTCCGAATTCTAATGAATATTGATTTATTTTATGATGTATTAAATAAGAAGAAGAAATTGGGAATATTCTGCAATGCATACTACTCCCGTTTTGAATTTCCAGTGGCATCATCGTCGTCGACGTTTAAATAATACGCCTTCCTTCTCAGCTACTCACTGGAAATTCAAAACAGAAGCAGTATATCTAAAAAAATGAGACATAAATGAGCAAAATACTAATGACAGGAGCAACGGGATTTGTCGGAAAAAAACTTTGTGAAATATTATTAAAAAAAAATAATGATTTAGTAATATTATCAAGAAAAATTCCTAAAAATAGTGGGAACAGTTCCATCCATTATTATCAATGGGATTATAAATCAGATAATTTTCCAGAAGCTTCTCTAGATGGAATAGATTCAGTTATTCATCTCATGGGTGAAAGTGTCTCCTCACGTTGGACTGAGGAAAGAAAAAAGGAAATTCTTCTCTCAAGAACCCTTTCTTCTCAGAAATTAATTTACCATTTAAAACAGTCTCAATTAAAGTCTGGTACTAAAATTGAAAGTTTTATCTCGACTTCTGCTGTAGGTATTTATGGTGACAGAGGAGATGATGAGATTGATGAAAATTCTGAGGCACATGATATTAAGAGTAAGGATTTTCTTGCTGGAATTTGTCTCGAGTGGGAAAAATCAGTTTTAGCTGCAACAGAAGTGGCTAAAAGAGTAGCAATTATTAGAGTGGGTATCGTATTAGGAGCTGGTGGAGGGGCATTAGAAAAAATGTTGTTACCATTTAAACTTAATGCTGGTGGAATTTTAGGATCAGGAAAACAGTGGATGAGTTGGATCCATATTCAAGATCTAGCAACTCTGTACCAGTCTATTTTATTAAAGCCTATGATGAAGGGAATTTATAATGGTACTTCACCAAACCCAGTTACCAACAAACAATTTACTGAAATTTTAGCTAAATCACTAGGTAGAGTTGCTATTTTGCCAACGCCAGCTTTTGCTTTAAAGTTACTCTTTGGAGAGATGTCTAGCATCTTGTTAACTGGGCAAAGGGTTTTTCCGCGCAAGGCCCTTGCCGATGGATTTACATTTCAGTTTCCTAAACTCCAGGAAGCTCTACAACAAATTTTAAAGGACGAAAAATAATTTCATGAAATCAAAATTTTTAGTGGCACAGTTAGGCTCTCCCCTTAGTACTAAGATAAGTGACGTGCGAAATTATTTAAGAGAGTTTTTAGGAGATCCTAGAGTTGTAGATAGTAAATCTATTGTTTGGAAACTAGTTTTGTATTTATTTGTATTGCCCTTTAGACCTCGAAAAAGTGCTAAGGCCTATAGTTATATTTGGGATGGACATTCATTTCCACTTGTTTCAATTACTAATTCTCTCGTGGCAAAAATGTCGAAGTTATTAGTAAAATCAAATATGTTAAATAATGAAATTGAAGTGGAATCAGTTTTTTTACTTAGTCATCCAAGAGTGAAAAATATTTTTCAACAGTGGAATAATGAATCAGAGAATACCCGTGCACAGGAGGTTTGGGTATTTCCTCAGTTTCCCCAGTATGCAGAAAGTACAATTGCCTCAGTTTTTGATGTTTTAGCAAAGGAATTAAAAAACCAGATTAATATTCCTCATCTTCATTTTATAAGCGGATTTCATCGATTTAAACCCTTTATTGATTTATCAGTTGAACACATACATCATGTCTTAAAACAAAATGATATTGATGCTCTTATGATTTCCTTTCATGGAATTCCTTTGAGGAGAGTACTTTCTAAAAAAGATCTCTATTATAAACATTGTATAGAAACCTTTTTTCTTTTAACAGCTCAGATAAAATTTCCTGCAGAAAAAATTTTTTTATGTTTTCAATCTCGATTTGGAAGAGAACCCTGGTTAGGTCCTTCAACAGAACTGGTTGCAGATGATTTAGTCAAAATGGGAAAAAAAAGGATAGCTGTTTATTGTCCAAGTTTTGTAGTTGATTGTTTAGAAACAACTGTTGAAATTGGAGTTGAACTCAGAGAACATATTGCTGGTAATGGCGGCGAAATTATAAGCATACCCTGTTTAAATGATTTTGATCCCTGGGCTGAAGCTCTTACTAGTTTAATTATTGATTTAAAAAAACAGGGTTTAGTTGCTTTAGAAAATAAGTCTTATCAAATTAATGAAAATAGTTTTTCGAATTTTTTATTAAAATACCCACCTAGATCCTCATAATCTAGATCTAGAATTTAAGGAATGCATTATGTCCAAAGAACTTTCTCCCATTCAGAAGAAAACTCTTGGAATTGTTTTTTTTACAATTTTTTTAGATTTAGTGGGCTTTGCTATTATTTTTCCCTTAATTCCACAACTGACAAGTCACTATAGCCTCGTTGATTCCCAAAATATTTTTATGCATACCCTATGGAATGGAGTAGATCTCTTAACTTCATTTATTGGCTCTCCCTTAAAAGAGGGCCAGCAAATCGTGCTATTTGGTTGTCTCCTTGGCGCTATTTATTCTCTCTTGCAATTTTTTGCAGCACCCTTTTGGGGAAAGTTATCTGATAGAATCGGCCGAAAAAAAATTATGCTAACCACCTTAAGCGGAATGGTGATTAGTTATCTTGTTTGGATTTTTTCAGCAAGTTTTTCTCTGCTTATTTTGTCCCGACTTATTGGTGGATTATTTAGTGGAAATCTTTCTGTGGCCACAGCAATCGTCGCCGATATCACTACAAAGGAACAACGCTCCAAGGGAATGGCCCTCATTGGAATTGCTTTTGCGTTAGGCTTTGTTTTTGGCCCTGCAATGGGTGGACTAATAAGTCTTTGGGATATGAGTAAAGCATTTCCAGAATACGTTCAATATGGAATTAATCCCTTTTCATCTGCTGCTTCATTGGCCTTTTTCCTTAGTTTAATGAATTTACTACTTGCCATAAAATATTTACCTGAAACCAAGGGATTTTTAGAAAAAGCTCAAGGAGTTAAAAATACTTCAGAGGTTGTACATAGAACTGCAAATCTTTTTAAAATTTTTTCCTTTAGATTTAGTAAGGCAGTTAATCAAACAAATTTTTCCTACTTTTTATTCATTGCACTTTTTGCAGGAATGGAATTTACCATAACTTTTATGACCGTGGAGCGCTTAGCTTTTACACCCACAGAGAATGGTCTGATATTTGTCTTTATTGGATTTTTAATCGCCCTTGTTCAAGGTGGATTTGTGAGAAGAAGGGCACATATCATTGGTGAAAAAAAAGTTGCTCTATTAGGACTTATACTTCTTTCTCCAGGATTACTATTTTTAGGTTATGCCCAATCAATTACTGGTTTATTAATTGGTTTGACCTTTCTTTCCTTTGGATCGGCCATGGTCGTACCTACCTTAACTAGCATGGTTTCACTATTAACATCTGAAAATGAACAGGGAGAAGTCCTAGGAATTTTTCGCTCATTAGGAGCACTTGGAAGAATTCTTGGACCCCTTTGGGCCAGTTTAGTTTATTGGCGTTTTGGAAGTTTCTATGCCTATTTATCTGGAGCTTTATTAATTATTATTCCTATTTTTGTTCTTAAAAATGTTCATTTTACCAAAGAAAACTCAAAATAATGCTTTTGTAAGAAGGGCCATTGTATAGGCCAATACCAAAGTGTAGCTAAAGATAATAAGAGGCCATTTCATTCCGTGAGTTTCTCTTTTAATGACTGCAAAAGTAGAGAGGCATTGAGGAGCAAAAACAAACCATATAAGTAGAGCTAAAATGGTATCCATGGGATATTCCCTTTGGATTTTTTTGTGAAGATCAAGTAAACCCTCCTCTTCTTTTTCCATTCCTACGGAGTTTACCAGTGCAAGGGATGCTACCATTACTTCCCTTGCTGCAAAACTTGGAATAAGTGCAGTAGACATTTTCCAATCCATGCCTAGAGGAGCAAATATGGGGTTAATTGCTATACCTAATTGACCTGCATAGCTTTGTTCAATGGGAGGAGCTTCTAGGGATCCTTCGGTGTTTTGTACTCTGGGAAAATAAATTAATAACCAGAGAAAGATGGATAAAACCAGGATGACTCCACCAGCTTTTTTGATAAAGGCCATACTTCTAAATTTAAGACCTTGAATAATATTTTTTAGCATGGGCAGACGATAGGGAGGTAGTTCAAGTAATAGATGATAGGCCGATGATTTAAATACTTTCTTTTTTAAAATCCAAGCCACAATAAAACCAAAACTAAGCCCTAACATATATAAGAAAAACATAATAAGAGCTTGAACACTAAAGGGTCCAAAATAAATACTTGGAGCTACAAGGGTAGAAATGAGAAGTGTGTATACGGGAATTCGTGCAGAACAGGCAGTAAGTGGAGCAATGGCAATCGTTGTTAAACGATCTGATTCATTTTCTAAAGTTCTCGCGGACATAATGCCTGGTATGGCACAGGCGTGGGAAGAAAGTAGAGGAATAATTGCTTTCCCTGGCAAGGCAAGTCGTTTCATAAATCCATCAATTAAAAATGCTACTCTTGCAAGGTATCCACTATCTTCAAGGATGATGATAAATAAACTTAAAAAAAGAATTTGTGGTAAAAAAACAATGACTGATCCAACTCCTGCAATCACACCATCGGATAAAAAATCCCTGAGCAATGGATAAGGAATAACATCTTTAGTTAGCTGAGATAAATAATCAATGCCCGTTGAAATGAGATCTTGAAATGGAGCAGAAACAGTGAAGAGAAGTTGAAATAGACCTAAAAGAATAACAATCATAAATAGTGTTCCAAAAACTGGATGCAATAAATATTTATCGATCCTTGCAGTTTTGGTATCGGGTTTTATTTTTGATATTGTAAATTTCTCAAGGATCTGATCAATTTCTTTAAAACTTTCAGCGATAAAGGCAGTGTTTTTTACTTGAGAAATATCTTTTATGTAAGAAGGATTTACTGGAGCTATAACATCTAATTGATCAATTGCTGTCAGTAAGCTTTGAATACTATCTTTATTGATGGCAGAAATTTCTAAAATTTTTATATTCCAAAATTTAGACCAGGCATCGATATTAATCTCTTGGCCTCTTTGCGTTGCAGAATCCTTCATATTTAAGATTAAAATAAAGGGAATATTTAATTTTTTAAATTCCAGTGCCAGGTATAGGGATTTTGTTAATCTCGTTGAATCAAGAATTAAAAAGACAAGATCATAGGGCGTGTTTAAATTTAAGTGCGATAAAAACTTATTACTTTTACGTAATATATAATCTCTTGCAATGGATTCGTCAAAACTATAGGAATCTAAGGAGTAAAGGCCAGGAAGGTCGATGATTTCAATTTCTTTTTGAGAAGTTTTAAATTTGCCAATTCTACATTCGACTGTCACTCCAGGATAGTTCGTCGATTTAAAGTTTTGCCCTGTTAGTGCATTAAAAAGTGCAGTTTTTCCTGAGTTAGGTTGACCAATAAGGCAGACATTAAGTGACATATAGATAACTTTTTTTATTAAATTTTTTTATTAGGTGAGGGTTTATTTAATATTTCTGGGGAAAAATCTTTAACTTCAACAAAGCGACTCTCTTCTTTTCCAATGGCCATGACCACATCTCGAATTTCAATGAGTAGGGGAAGTCCCCAATCTCTTTGTAAAATTTTTACTGTTGAGCCAACAACTAATCCATGTTGCATTAACCTTCTTTGACACTCGGGGGTTGCCGCTGAACTAATTTGTTCAATTGTCAGAAGCGATTTGATTGGGCAGTTATTGAGATTGGTCTTCATTTAACTGTATGATAGTTCAAACAAAGACCAAGTGACTATAAAATGTTTGTAAAAATTTTTGTCTTTTTTAAGACTTTTTTATTAAATCTAATGTCTTAAGAGTCTTGTCATCAACTTTTTGATATACCTTACACCAGCCACCCTCAGCTACATATTTTTTTGGAGTACCAGTACCATTTGCTTGAACCATCACACATTTTCCATAACCCTTAGGCGCATCCTTAGGCATATAAAGTTTACAATTAGAACAGTTTGGCAGAGCACCCTTTTTAACAGCGTCTAATTTTTTTGCCATGTCGTCGAATTTTTTAAAATTTTTATGATTGGTATCTTTAGAGATAACGGTATGGTCGCGGACGTAGTCCTGAGCAACAATGGCCTTATCGTATTCCTCTGCCGCAAAAGCTGAACTTAGGTTTGTTCCAATAAGACCTAGTGCCGAAGTGGAAATTAAGCCTAATTTGACAAAATCTCTTCTCGAATAGTTTTTTGTTTCTTCCATTTCATATTCCTTTTTTAATAAGATTTAACTTGTGACAAACAGTGGAAAGATTTTATCAAAGATAAAATGAATAATCTCAATTGTTTATATTGATGAACAAGAGTTTTGATCTTCAAATACAAAGATAAAGATTCAATCTTTCTCCATCAAATTAAAAAAGGTTCATTTATTTCCCGTTTCTTTTGAATTAAGGTGGGAATTATATTTTGTTATTACTCAAATTCTATAGAGGTTTCATTTATGAAAGATCTACTTCATAAAGAAGGTTTAAATCATTCTTCTGCCAATGTTTACATTAATTCATCCCAGGGTTTATTAGTCGAGCACGCCGTAGGTTTTGCTCAAGGTAAACTAACCTCCGATGGGGCTTTAGTGGTAAAATCAGGGAAATATACTGGTAGGGCTGCTGAAGATAAGTACATTGTAGAAACTTCCCTAACTCAGAAAACAATTGATTGGACAAATAGCGTTCATAAAATGTCACCAGCTATTTTTGCAAATCTCAAGAGCAAAGTTATTGAGCATTTAAATAAAGCACCAAGAATATATGCATCCGAACGCAATGTGGGAGCCGTTGCGGAATATTCATTAAAAGTTCAATTGTTCACGGCTGGACCTCAACATTCACTTTTTTTTCATCACCTTCTTAGGGAAGATCAGCATCAATCCTTTGGTCTAGGCAATGTGAAAATTTATCATGCACATCAGTTAACCGATTTACCTTTTAAGGAGCTTGGGCTTCGATCCACCGTGGTTATTGCTACAGATATTGAGGCAAAAGAAGTCATTATTATTGGTACGAGTTATGCTGGTGAAATTAAAAAATCAGTTTTTTCTATCATGAACTACATACTTCCAGAAAAGAAAATTCTTCCCATGCACGCGGGCTCAAATACCTCTGAGTCAGGTAACGTAAGTGTCTTTTTTGGACTTTCAGGTACGGGTAAAACAACTCTTTCAACCCAGGAAGGAAGGCCCTTAATAGGCGATGATGAACATGCATTAACTCCAAAGGAAATTTTTAATTTTGAAGGTGGATGTTACGCAAAGATGTATAAAATTTCGGCGGAGTCTGAGCCAGGTATTTTTGCCGCTTCTAATCGATTTGGCTCCATGCTAGAAAATGTCGTTTTAAATGAAAATAATATTCCAGATTTTAATGATAAAACCTTAGCTGAAAATACAAGATCAAGTTATCCATTAGGTTTTATCAAGGATTTTGTGAAGAGCGGAGTAGGCAATGTACCTAAAGATCTCTTCTTTTTAAGTGCCGATGCTTTTGGGGTTTTACCTCCTATTAGCAGGCTTACAGAATCCCAAGCAATGTATTATTTTTTATCTGGATATACGGCAAAATTAGCGGGTACAGAGGTTGGGGTTGTAGCGCCTAAAGCAGCTTTTTCCGCATGCTTTGGTGCTCCATTTATGATTCGACCTGCTTCAGAGTATGCAACACTTCTTGGACAGTATTTAAAGGATCATCCAATTTCCGTTTGGTTAATTAATACTGGATGGACAGGGGGAAAATATGGAGTTGGTCAGCGTTTCCCTTTAAAAATTACGAGAAGACTTATTGAAGCGGTTCAAAATGGTGAAATGAATAATGCAGAATTTAAAATTGAAGAAATTTTTGGTTTAGCAATACCGACAGAGCTCAAGGGCGTTGACAAAAAATATTTGGATCCTCGCAATACTTGGACTGATAGTGATGCCTATAAAACTACTGCTCAAGAATTGGCCACAATGTTTCATAAAAATTTTGAAAAATTTCAAATGACATCTTTAGATATTGCAAAGGGTTCTCCGGCCTATAAAAAGTAAATCCTTTCACTTTCAACTATTTATTTTTTGAAATTGTTTGTGATTAAGTGAATAATGGATAAATGGCCAATCAGGGATTGAAATTTATAGACTTATTTAGTGGTTGTGGAGGTTTTTCCACAGGACTAGAGCTTGCTGGACATGAATGTCTGTTGGGTGTTGATTTTAATGCTGCAGCTATTCAATCATTTTCCTTCAATCACCCAAATGCAAAAACTTTTTGCGGTCCCATACAGGAATTGAGTAAAGATGCATTAATTTCATTAATGGGTAAGAAAATTGTTGGCAATACTCATTTAGGGGTTGATTTAATTGTTGGCGGTCCTCCCTGTCAGGGTTTTAGTACTGTTGGCGCAGGTAAAGTTGATGATAATAGAAATAAATTATTCTTAGAGTTTGTACGAATTGTTAAATTATTAAATCCTAATATGATTATTCTTGAAAATGTCACAGGACTTCTCGCCTTAAAAAATGAACCAATACTAAATGAAATTTTAAAATCATTTTCAAAACTTGGTTATCAGTTAGCAGCGAGGATTTTATCTGCACAAAATTTTGGTGCAGCTAGTTTTAGGCGAAGAACTTTTTTAGTCGGTGTCAAAAGTGGTGACCCAAATCTTTTTTTTCCACAACCAACTCATGGTTTAAATTGCAAGAATGACATTCTTACAGTGGACGAATCTTGGGCCAAATTGATGAAGTTAAGTAATGGTGAAATGTTTAACCATGAGGAAGAGTTTTCAAAGATTCAAGGTATTGATTTAGAAAGATTGCATTATATTCCTGAAGGCGAGGGCATTCGCTACCAAAGAGATGAAGAAAAATGGTTGCCTAAAAAATTACATTATAAAATTAACTGGAATAAATTGCCTGAAAATAGATTTCGACAAAAAAAATTACAACGATTACATGGTCATCTTCCTTCGCCAACAATTATGACTAGTAATAGAACTTATATTCATCCCAGAAAAAATAGATATTTAACTGTCAGAGAAGTCGCTGCATTACAAAGTTTTCCCGCAAGTTTTCAGTTTATGGGAAGCAAAACGGAGCAGTATAGGCAAATTGGTAATGCTGTACCTCCCGCTATCGCCTATGCCTTTGGAAAAAGAATTAGAAAAATGATAAAAAATGAATCTCACGCTAAGTTAAAAACAGATGTTGTTTCAATTGAACAATTGAGATCTTCGGCATTTTTATATTAAATTTATATTGAGATATTGCTCTTGGAGTTATAAATGCAATCAAAACAATTAATTAAATTATCAGACTATCAACCTATTCCCTATGAAGTTTCTTCAATAGAACTTTTTTTTGATATTAGAGCAGATAAAACCCTCGTTACTAATATTTTAGAATTACAACTTAAAAGTTCACATCTTCAAGGTGCGCAAGTGGTACTGGATGGTTCGCCAAATTTGAAATTACTTTCAATGAAATATGATGGAAATTTAGTTCAAGATTCAAATTATAAAATTGATGAGAATCATTTAGTTTTTTCTCCTCAGGATTTGAAATTTAAACTTGAAATCCTCACCGAAATAAATCCTGAATTAAATCATTCTTTAATGGGTCTATATAAAGTAAATGATACATATATCACGCAGAATGAATCCGATGGTTTTAGAAATATTACTTATTATTATGATCGCCCTGATGTCATGACAAAATTTACAGTAAAAATTGAAGCAAGTAAAAATTATCCCTATCTTCTTTCCAATGGAAATCTAATCAAAAATGGAGAATTGAGTGATAATCGCCATTTTGCCATATGGCATGATCCATTTCCAAAACCCTGCTATTTATTTGCACTTGTTGCTGGCGATTTTGACATATTACGAGATTCATATACAACGAAGTCTCATAAAAAAGTTCAACTAGAAATTTATGTGGATAAGGGATATTTGCCATTAACAACTCATGCAATGAGTTCACTAAAAAAATCCATGAAATGGGATGAGGATCGATTTAATCTAGAATACGATCTTGATCGATTTATGATTGTCAGTACTAATTCTTTTAATTTTGGTGCAATGGAAAACAAGGGGTTAAATATATTTAATTCAAAATATATTTTAGGTGATGAACAAACTGCTACCGATGAAGATCTTGAAGCAATTGAATCAGTCATTGGACATGAATATTTTCACAACTGGACTGGTAATAGAATCACCTGTCGCGAATGGTTTCAGATCACTCTTAAGGAAGGATTGACAGTCTTTCGCGATCAAGAATTTACTTCAGATCTCCATTCACGAGGAGTGAAAAGAATTAAGGATGTTAAAAATCTAAGAGAAAATCAATTCGAGCAGGATGCAAGTCCCTTTGCCCATCCAATTAGACCTGAAGAATATATTGAAATTAATAATTTTTATACGGTGACAGTATACGAAAAGGGATCGGAAGTTATTAGGATGATCCATACCATTTTAGGAGAAGAAAAGTTTCAAGAGGGAATGAAAAAATATTTTGAGTTATATGATGGCAAGGCCGTAACCACTGAGGATTTTCTTTCTGCGATGTGTGCTGTTTATCCATTAGATTTAGAAAGTTTTATTCCTTGGTATTCACAAAAAGGTACACCTATCGTAAAAGTATCTGAAAAATATAATAGGAACAATCGAACTCTTGAAGTGGTTTTGCAGCAAAGTTTAGAGGATCATCCTAGTTATAAGGAGTTTTATATTCCTTTTAATTTTGCTCTATTTAATGATCATGGAAAAATCGATTTAACACAAGTTAGTGTAAATGTTGTGGAAGGAAAAAAAACTGTTGTTGAAGGATTGAAATCACTCATTCATTTCAAGGATAGATGCGCTCAGATTGAATTTAAAAATGTTTCCGATTCTACTGTGTTATCAATTAATAGAGGATTTTCAGCCCCTGTTAAAGTAGAACAGGAAAGTTCCATTTCTAAAATTGAAACAATTGTAAAATTTGAGGATGATCCTTTTCAAATATGGGATCAAGGGCAGGAAGTTTTTCGAAGTTTTCTTTTGGAGAAAATGGATAGTCATTTATCTCCTCAACCAAATCAAGATGAATTTTTTGTGGAAAAGCTTTGTGATAAAGTTTTAAGAAGTTTACATTTTGATGATTCTTTTAAGGCCTTATTTCTGACAATTCCAGGAGAGAGAGAGGTAAATGAGTGGTTGCCAATTTATCATTTTGAAAGGGTCGCTCATGAATGTAGAAATTTAAAAAAGAACATTGCACTTTATCTTTCGCATACTGCAACTGAATTATATAGCAGTTTACGAAAAAATAAATCTAGCGATTGGAATCCTCAAAATAATGGTCGCCGCCGCCTTTCATTAAAATTACTTGAATACATAGTTCTTGATCCAAATTTAGAGAAAATGGCTGAAGAATTTTGTCTGAAGCATTTTTATGAATCAAATTCCATGACTGATATTCTTGGAGTCTTAGAAATTGTGAATAAGTATGATGTTAAAATTAAAAAAGATCTAAATCAAAAATTTATTGATCAGTGGAAGTCTAATGATTTATTAATCAATAAATGGTTAGGTGTACAAATGCTTGCTCCAAGTAAGGATGAGTTGCGTACAACATTAGTCGAATTAGAAAATCATTCTCTTTTTGATTTTAAAATCCCCAATAGAGTTTATGCATTGCATATGGGTTTTATGAATAACAGTGGTTCATTTCATTTTAGTGATGGTCAGTCTTACCAAATGATGGCCGAGAGAATTGTGAAAATTGATCAATTTAATTCTATGGTGGCTGCCAGACTTGTAAAGGGTTTCAAAAATTTAAATCGTTTGCCTGAACATTTAAAAGAGAAAGAAATGATTTCATTAGAGTATTTATTAGCTCAAAAGAACTTGTCTAAAAATTGCTATGAGATTGCAGAACGATTCTTTAAAAATTAGGAAAATGAATATGACAGCTAAAGCAACCAGTACAAATTATAAGGCACTGCAAGTTAACTTAGAATCTAACATGTATGGTACTTTTGCAGAAATTGGTGCTGGCCAAGAGGTGGCGAGATTTTTTTTTCAAGCTGGTGGTGCATCTCAAACTATAGCAAAATCGATGTCTGCCTATGACATGACTTTTAGTGATGCTATTTACGGCAGGGAAGCTTCGGGGAGATATGTTTGTCAATCGAGATTGGAAAAAATGCTCGATTATGAGTTTAATTTAATAAATGAAAGATTGAGGGATAAGCGAGGAGAAAATACTCGTTTTTTTGTATTGGCAAATACTGCTGCAACTAAAACACATTTTTCAAATAATGATGGACATTGTTGGGTAGGTATTATTTTTCAAGCGGAACCCCTAGGTCCAACACATAAAATTGTTGCTCACTTACGATTAATCGATAATCACATTTTAGCTCAACAGGAAGCAATTGGAATTTTTGGAGTCAATTTAGTACATGCTGCGACCTACCACTTTCAAGGACCATTTCATCTTTTAGATTCATTAATTGATAATTTAAGTAATCAACGAATCGAATTAAATATGATTGAACTATCTGGGGAGCTCTATAAAACGATTGATAATCGGCTTTTAAATCTAGAGTTAGTTAAACGTGGATTAACCAATGCTGTTATGTTTGATGGTGATGGAACTGTTGTATTAGCTGCTGATGAATTATATAGAAAAACAGTTCAGGTTGTAAGAGGTAGTTTTCGTCCTCCGACAAAGATTAATTTGAATATGATTGAGTGTGGTAGAAGAAACGTTGCAAAGGACCTAAAGATTTCTGTAGAGAAAATTACGACGATTTGTGAAATTACAATGCATAGTCTTGGTAATATTGATGAAGAAAATTCAGATTTTTTAGAAAGAGTTGATCTTTTAGCGGCATTAAAGCAAAAAGTTCTTATTTCAAATTTTCCTCAGTATTATAAATTGGTAAATTATTTTTTAGATTTTAAAGCAGAACATTTAGCGCTTGTTCTAGGTGGATATAATTTTAAACAAATTTTTGATAACGATTATAATCAGAATACTGGGGGAGTTTTTGCAGCTCTTGGCCAATTATTCAAAGAAAACGTTCGAGTTTATGTTTATCCCTATAGAGATGAAGCCGGACAAAAATTAATTGATGTTGAAAATTTAGAAATCCCCGAACGATTAAAATATCTCCTCACCTATTTAAAAGAAAATTCTAATTTAATTGGTCTTAAAGATTATGATGATGGCCTTCTCCATATTTATAGTAGACGGGTTTTAAATATGATTTCAAAGAATGAAGTTGGTTGGGAGGAAATGGTTCCTAAAGATGTGGCCAATGTGATCAAAGAGAAAAAATTTTTTGTTAAGTAGTATTTTTAAATGAAATTTATTAATTCAAGTAGTAAGGATCCCTATTTTAATCAATTGATTGAGGAAGAGTTACTTTATCAATCAATAGATGATTTTTTAATGATGTATGTTAATAGACCTTCAGTCTTTTTAGGCAAATTTCAAAATCCTTGGCTAGAGTGTGATTTACATTTTTTGCAAAGTAATCACTTTGATCTAGTTCGAAGAATTTCTGGAGGAGGGTGCGTTTTTCATGATGAAGGAAATTTATCCATTGCACTTATTACAGGTAAAGATTTCTATGATGGAAATAGTATTTTAAAAAATATTATTAATTTTTTTTATGAATATAAAATTCAGGTTTCTTTAGGAGATAAGTTTGATTTACTTCAAGAAAACTATAAGATTTCTGGATCTGCTTTTCGTCAAACACGTAATAGGGTCCTTCATCATTTTACCATACTTTTTGATACTAATTTAGATCATTTACAAAAATCTCTTTCCCCAACTATTTGTGAATCAGAAGTTTCAACTCAGGCAAGACCTTCAAGACGCAGTAAGGTTAAAAATATAGCTTCAATTAAAAGTAGTTCTTGGGATTCAATATCTGAGTTTAAGTTTGAATTAATTCATTATTTAAAATTAATTTATCAGTTCAGTGAATCTGATTTTAAAATAAACCATTTTAATCCTAAGAATAATTGGGAACATTTATTTGGAAATACGCCAGAGTTTACCTTTAGGGGATATTTGATTAAAGATGGAAGATTGCCAAAGAATCTGCCTGAAAAATTAGAGCAATCTTTTAGATTGGCCCTGCCAAATGTTGAGAAAAATTAATGGGCAGCACAGCTTGAGCAACCACCCTTAGATTCTAGGTCTGATAGCTGGTTTTGAAATTCCCAATGGCCATATTGAAGTTCCATAAAGGCCAGGGCTTGTTCTAGACTACAAAATTCATTTTGAGAGATTGCCCTATCATCCTCTTCTAATATGTTGACCAAATAGAACTCTTTAATTTCAATATTAAGTTCATTATTTTCAATTGGATATGCTCCCAGGTGTATGATTGCTCGCAAGGGCCCATTGATCCTTTGGCAGAACGTCCAATTGAGAGAATTAATAGATAATTTTGTCATAGTCACTACTCATTTCCGAAACTTAGCATTGCAAAAGAGCTTAAGATTGGTTTATTATGGCGCTTTGATCATGCTTTTTCTAGTTAGATCATTTAGATAGCAAATGAATAATAATTAATAACTAATAACAGTTAAGTTAAATAGTTTTCGTATTTAGTGTAAGAAGGATATTTATGGCGAAAGGTCCTAGGACGATGATTACTTTAGAGTGTACAGAGGCAAGAAAGTTAGGTCTTCCTCCTTCTAGGTATACAACCACAAAAAATAAGAAAAAAACTCCTGAGCGTATGGAGAAAAAAAAATATAATCCTTTTATGAGGAAACATACTCTACATAAAGAGGTTAAGTAATTTGATCTGTGATATTTTTTGATTCTAGTTTAACTGCTTTAATGCTCAAAAATAGTTTAATCTCTAATCTCTCCAAAGAAGAACACTCTCTTTTTGGGGAGATAGAATCTGCAAATGAAAAATTAAAAATTCCCAATTTAAAAATCGAAGTTATTGCCCTCATTTTACAAATCCTTAGAGATCGTCCTGCTAAAAATATTTTAGAGTTTGGTTCTGGAGTAGGTACCAGTGCCTTTTGGCTTTTAAGTGGCCCAAATTTAGCTTTGATTAATAAAATTTATCTAACAGAAAGAAGACCTGATTGTGCGGAGGAATTCCATAAAATATGTTGGCCATTATCCTGGAAAGAAAAAATAGTTTTTTGGGAAGGGGATGCTTTATTTAATGTACAAAAAAATAAAAACCAGATGAACAGCATTGATTTTTTATTAATAGATGGACAAAAAAATCAATATCTTTCTTTTTTAAGGGAATTAATTCCATTATTAAGTTCTAATGCTCGGATTCTTGTCGACAATGTTTTTCTTTGTTCAAGTAAAACCGCTTCTGTTAATTCTGCACTTCAAGAATTAAGTGATTTTATCTATCAATCAAACCACTTTTTTGTTACTTCGCTTTCAATAAACGATGGAGTATTTTTACTTCAAAAAAAATAACTTTTTTTCAATTAGGAAGAGGTTTTTCAGTATTAAGATTTTTAAAATGGGTTAAGAGTTCTTGAAAATCATCTTTTGACATTAGGTAAAGTTCTTCTCTGGATTTTTCTTTCACCCAAAAGTATTCAGGAAGATTTTTTTTAGAAGCGAGATTTCTTTGGGAGTTTGATAAAAGGATTCCTTCAAATGTTTGCGTTTCTGTTTCATAGGCAAATGTGATTCTAAAAACTGGTTTATATAATGATTTCAAAATATCTTCAAAAAACTCTTTCGAAATTGATTCTTGGGAAATAATTTTTGCACTTTTTATTGTTTTAATAAATCGAAATAATTCATTAACGGCAATTAAATTATTTGGTTTTCCTGTTTGTGAAACCCATTGAAGTTCATGCTTTTTCAAAATCAGTGATTCGGAAATATTCTGTTGAATAAAATCGTAATGAAGGCTTAAGAGATTATTGGTGGAATAGGTGAATATTTTATCATCTATTAATGCTTCCTTGTGAAAATTAATGATTTTTGAGTTAACCATGTCAATTTGAAATAAATAAGGTGAATCATTAAAAGTGACGTAACTAGATTTTGTTAAAGGGTTTGTTATACCAACTTTTAAGTTCCAAAGATCTCCTGATATTGTGGAGATGGTGAGGGATAATAGTGGGTCATTAAGAGAAAAATTTGTTCTATTCATGGAATCATTGGGAAGTTTTTTTTGTACATTAAAAGAGCTAAGTGAACTGAGTAGCGAGTTAATGTAGTCTTCTCTTAAGGGGACTCTTCTATTGTTGTCTTGATTTGTGGAATACCAAATTCCTACGCCATCTTTTTTTAATTTTAGGAGATGAGTTTTATTTTGTAGGGTAATACCAAGAATTTCATCGGATTTTAATTTAGGTGGTAGAGTTAAAAAACTTTCTTTGATATTGAGCGAAGACTGTGGATGGTAAAATAACTCAGTAAAAATTCCTAAACTGAAAAGGAGTGCAAAGAAAAAATAGTTATGGCCATGGGAGCGAATTTTTAAAAGTATTCGTTTAAAGCGAGGTTTTTTTTTCTGCATATATGTTATAAGGGAGAATAAATAAAAAACATAGTTTACGTATTTTTAATCAAAAATCACTAACTCTTTTTTATTATCTCTAAAAAAGAGCATTTTTGAAAATAGGTCATTTTTACGTAATGCGATGATCCACGGATTTCAAAAAATTTCTTAATAGCGAAGTATCGCCTAAATGTTGATGTAGGAAGTGAATTTTAAGTCTGTATGGCGCAGTTTGTGTGGAAATTATACGAGAAGAACTTCCCTGTACTTTTGTATAGATGATTTCACCAACAATTGCAAAGGATCTTGGTACTAAAAATTCTATCATGACGTGTTGGCCGGGAAGAAAATTTTTATTTGAAAAGAGTAAAATATTCTCAAAGGAAATATCGTAGAGAATTGCAAAACCGTTGCTTATTTTATTGGAAACAGGAATTAGGCGTGGAGTATTTTTTCTAATTTCAAGATGATTTATTGGAGGGAGAACAGCAAGGGTGGGGGGAACTACTTTAGGTGTCTCCACTGGAGTGATTACATTTGCATTTTCTTCTATGGAGGCCACTTTTTCAGGGTTAATATTTTGCGTTTGTATTGGATCAATTTGTTCCGATGGAGTAATTTCACCCTGAGTGACATCCTGAGGGATATTCTGAGGGACATTTTCCTGATCTGTTGCTTCTGGAGCTGTGATCATTGGGTCAGCTGCAGCAGCAGTAAGTGGTTCTGGATTATTAGGCACAGGATCACTGGAAGTAGGCAGAGATTTTACGAGGCTTAGGTGTGGTTTTGACTCAACAGGTTTGGGTTTTAGGGGGCTTATCGGCTGACATTCATAAAATGCTTTTAGCTGTTTAAATCTTTCTATGAGATTTTCATCAGATTGATTTTCCTGATGATTGAGCAGATCTTTATAGTGAAGGATATTGGCTTCAATTTCATCGGAGAGTGTCCATAACCTTACATCAATTTTTTTTATTTGAACTTTGTCTGTGGATTTACCATGAATCATTTTATTATTTTCTAATTTAAAATAATTCTTGACTATCCAGGTAAAAGCTTCCCTAGGCAGATAATGTCAGAACATTTTTTCCCTTTATTTTTTAAAGATATTTAAAATTGGTTATTGCTACATTTTTGTTGGCCGACACAATACCAAGGAGGGTTAATGTCTAAGTCTTTTGCCCAAATGATGCTTGCATCACTTTTAGTACTACCAATTATTGCCTCAGCAGAAACAAAACAGGAAAAAAATCTTGCTGAATTTGTTCCCGGAGAAGTTCTTGTAAAGTTAAAAAGTTCCCAAGGTGACAAATCTAATTTGTCGGCCTCACAGGAGTTTTTGAATGAGTCAGGATTAAAATTAAAAAGTTCATTTTCAATACTTGGACAACAGGTTTTGGTTGTAAAAGTTTCATCGACTCTAAAAGCAATAAGAAATTTACAGCTCAATTCTAATGTTGAATATGTTGAACCAAATTACATTTATAGAATTAACGGTAAACCAAGTAGAGTACGAACTCCTCCAGCAGATCCAAGATTTTCCGAGTTGTGGGGATTAGAAAATGCCTCTAATACTGATATTGATGCAATAAAGGCATGGAACCTTACAAAGGGATCAAAAAATATAAAAATTGCCATTATTGATACCGGTATAGATTACAATCATCCAGATTTAAAGGATCAGGTATGGACTAATACTGTTGAACAAAATGGAAAGTCCGGCGTTGACGATGATAATAATGGAGTTGTGGACGATATTCATGGAGCCTCATTTGTTAGTGGTGCTGTATCTGGTAATCCATTAGATGATCATAATCACGGCACACATTGTTCAGGCACTATAGCTGCATCACATAATGATGTTGGTGTAGCTGGTGTGATGGCAAATGCTAGTCTTATTGGAGTAAAATTTTTATCTGCTTCAGGATCGGGATCAACTGCTGATGCAGTTAAAGCTATTCAGTATGCAACTAAAGTTGGTGCAGATGTAATGTCAAATTCTTGGGGTGGAGGAGGATTTTCTCAGACTCTAAAGGATGCAATTGATGAAGCTGGGAAAGCTGGTATTGTTTTTGTTGCTGCTGCAGGAAATAATGGTTCGAACAACGATGCCTCTCCAAGTTATCCTGCAAGCTATGACTCAAATAATATTATTTCAGTGGGTGCTTACGGTGAAACTGATCAACCTGCAACTTTTACGAACACAGGTAAGCGAACAGTTCACGTTTTTGCTCCGGGTGTAAAAGTATTATCTACTACTAGAAACAATTCCTACGCTGTTTTTTCTGGAACATCCATGGCCACACCTCATGTTTCTGGAATTGTAGGGCTTTATCTTTCAAAATTTGGGAAAACTACTCCATCTCAAATTCGCGAAGATCTGATGAAGTCATCAGTTAAAGTTTCTGTTTACAGAAATATCACAAAGGGTTCTGGGAGAGTAAATGCTTATAATCTTTTAGCGAGAGTTTATCCAACAGTTCGAACACCAGATCCAAGTACATGGGAAGAAGTTTCCTATGAATCTTTAGGTGGTAGTCCATTTGTTGTTCAAGCTAAATACCAAAACAATGAAAAAATTATTAAATCCTACGAATTGCCAACTTCAAAATATATACAGTTAGGGTTTGATAAATTTGCTACAGAATTAAATTATGATTTTTTAACAATTACAGATTCCTCTAATAATGTAGTTCAAAAAATTTCAGGCACAAAAAGTGCAGGATTTAAAAGTGATTCTTTTAAAACAAAATCTTTTACTTTAACTTTTACAAGCGATGATTCTGGAACTGGCGAAGGATTAAGCTCTAAAGTTCTCTTCGTTAATGATAGAGAAATTGAAAGCCCATATTAAATTGTTATTTTATTGATTAGAAGATTCTTCTCAAGTCGTTGGTTATTACATAAGATTAATTTTTACTTAAATTAATTAAAGTAATAACCAACTTTTTCATAAAATAATTTAGATGCAAAAAACTCAAAGAGCTGCGTGGGTCCAAAAGAGATTAGAAGAGTTGTTTCCAACTGTTGAAATTCCTCTTGCACATAGTAATGCTTATACACTTTTAATTGCCGTTTTATTATCGGCTCAATGTACTGATGAAAGAGTAAATAAAATCACACCTGAGCTTTTTAAAAATGCCACATCCCCAGAAGAAATGATTAAACTGACTGTAGAAGAAATACAAAACATTATTCGTCCCTGCGGGCTTTCAGAGCGAAAAGCAAAAGCCATTTATCAATTATCAGAAATTCTTATTAAAAAATATCAGGGACAAGTCCCAGCTAGTTTTGAAGCATTAGAAGAACTTCCAGGGGTTGGACATAAAACTGCCTCAGTAGTAATGGTACAATTTTTTAATGTTCCAGCCTTTCCCGTTGATACCCACATACATAGACTAGCAAAATCTTGGAAATTAAGTTCAGGAAAATCTGTTGAACAAACCGAGAAGGATTTAAAAAAATATTATTCTTCAGACCTTTGGGGTAAGCTTCACTTACAAATAATTTTTTTTGGGAGAAAACATTGTTCGGCAAGACAATGTGATGGTAAACAATGTTTTTTATGCAAGGAGCTTAAATCGTGAATCAACAAACAGACATCGCAAATGAAAAAAAAATTGATGCTACCTTAAAGAAAAAAAATCCTCTTCATGAGTTACTTTATAATATTATAATTCCCACATTAATTTTAAATTATGGGGGAAAGTATCTAGGTGATAAGGGGGCAGTTTGGAGTCTCATTATTGCACTTTTAATTCCCTTAATTTATTCAATCTATGATTTTGTCGTTTTAAAAAATGTGAATTTTTTTGGGATTATTGGTTTTGTTAGTATTTTGGCAACTGGATCAATGGCGCTATTCCAGGTTGAAGGGAATTTAATGATTCTAAAGGAAACCTTATTTCCCTTAGTTTTAGGATTAATTGTTTTTATTTCTGCTTTTGGAAAAAAACCATTTATTACCACCGTATTATTAAATCCCCAGGTACTAGATGTGGATAAATTAAATGAAAAAATTGCCAGTGAATCATCTGAAGGGAAATTAAATGAACACTTAAAAAAATCAACATTTTTATTTGCCTGTTCTTTTTTCCTTTCTGCCCTATTAAATTTTTATTTTGCTTCAAGAATTTTTATTCCCATTGATCCCGCTCTGGATTCAATGGCCAAATCTCAGGTCATAAACGAACAGGTGGCAAAAATGACTTCCCTTGGTTATGTTTTTATATTGATTCCCAGCATGGTTTTTCTCATTTTGGTTTTTTGGTATTTTTTTGCTGGGCTTAAAAAAATGACGGGATTAGAAATGAAGGATCTTTTAAAGGCGGAAAAGTGATTCTTGCTAGTTTTATTAAAGTACCAACTCCAGAGGATTTGTTTAAGATACAGCCAAATCTTGAAGGTATTTTATTTGATATGGATGGAACTCTCATTGATACCGAGGAGTTTCATGCTAGATCGATTAGTAAAGCATTAGAAAAAAATAATATTATTTTTGATTATCGTGATGTCTATAAGCTTGTTTATGGCAAACCAGATCCTGTTGCTTTTCAAGAAATGAAAAAAATGTTTCCCCAGTGGCAAAATAATGTAGATGAGTTTTTGGTTGAAAAAGAAAAAGCTTTTAGAACATTTTTCGAAGATTTCAATTCAATCGAATTAGTTAAAAAAGATTTGGCAACACTACATCTTATTTCAGCATTAAAAGATCGTTTTCCCAAAGTGAAAAGAATCGTAGTTACTGCTGCTGAAAGGCAAAGTGCCCAATTTATTTTACAAACATTTTTTCCTGATTGTTTTCAAAGTCTTGTGGCAAGGGGTGATACTCAAAAATCAAAACCATTTCCTGATCCCTTTGAGGAGGGTTGCCAAAGAGTGGGAGCCTTATCAATGGATAAATCAAAAAATATTCTTGCGATAGAAGATTCTCCCACGGGAATAGCATCTGCAATTGCCGCAGGATTAAATGTGATCGAAGCGGCATGGTTTAAAAAACATTAACTGAATTAATTTAAAAAATGGATATGGGCACTGGTTGTTGTTTTCTTTTTCTTCTTTTTTGGTATTGCTGTAAATCGAGTATTTCCTCTCTAAAATAAACCACTCGATAGTTGGCCTGCTCCTGATTAAGTTTTGGCCATTGTGGGTCTAATTGCTCATTTTGAATCCATTTTGGGAGATCGTAGATCGATTGATTCCCATCTAGACGTAAAATACAATTATTTTGCATTAAAAAATATTGGGTCATTGCCTCCTCCTTGAGACGTTATCCTTATTTTTATTTTCTCCTTCACAAACCCCACTTGTAAAATGGTATAGTCATAGTAATTTTTAATTATTTATTGACACCACCGGGAAAAGTGCATGACTTTTTTACTCAAACAAGTATTTGATTTGGTTAAATTGCTAAATTCAGAAACAGGCACCAATCAAATTGCAGCAGGTATGGCACTAGGTTTTGCCCTAGGATTATCACCTATTTTTTCTTTGCAAGGACTTATTATTATTTTGTTATTAGTTGTTTTTAGGGTGCAATTTGGAGCGGCCATGCTTTCTGCATTTTTCTTTTCTTTTGTAGCTTATCTTTTTGATCCACTAATTCATATCCTGGGCTACGAAGTGTTAACAGTGCCAGCTTTGCAAAGCTTTTTTACTGAACTTTATAATATGCCAATTGTTCCATTTACCAGATTTAATAACACCATTGTCATGGGAAGTGGAGTTATTGGATTTATCTGTTTTCCTTTTTTGTTTTTTCTATTTAAAAAATTTATAGAACAGTACCGAGTACAAATTGTGAACCGTTTTAAGCAAACAAAATTTTGGAAATACATTCAATTAACTTCATTTTATAAATGGTATTGCACTTATGACAGTTACAAAATCTGAGCAAACAATGAAAGAGAAAAAACCTCAAGGCCCAATTCGAACAACTTTTATTCTGTTTTTGGCCCTATTAATTACATTAACTGTGGTTTATTTTACTTTGTTTTTTGATAGAAATTTAAAAAGCTTAGGAGAGTGGGTTGGCGGTAAAATTAATGGTTCAGAAGTAAATATTGATTGGATTAAAACGAGTTTTATTCATTTAGAATTTTCCATGGGGCGAGTTCAGATTACAAATACACTATCTCCAAATGAAAATATTGTAGAATATGAACAGATCGTTTTTAAATTGCTTCCAGATGCTATTTTGCGAGCCAAATTTGTAATAGATGAAGCTTCCTTAAAAGGTTTAAAATTTCATTCAAAGAGATTAAATCCAGGAATTGTTTACCCTGTTGAAAAAGTTGATCCGAAGGAAAGTAAGGAGCCAAGTAAATTAATGCTTGCCGTAAATGCCCAAAAAGAAAAGTTACTCAAAAATGTCACTCAAGATACTTTTTTAGAAGATATTATGGTGGTAACAGGAGCCGATAATCTAAAGGATGGTTTTGAAAGTCTTTTAAATCAACTTGATTCAGAAAAAAAGATTGAAGAATTACAAACTGTTTTAAATGAAAAGAAAACTATTTGGAAGGTCACTTTTGAAAATTTAAAAAAAATGGATAAGGCTGAGAAATTATATTCTGAAGCCAAAGCTTTTAAGCCCAGCAATGATCCAAAGGAATTTTTAGTTCAAATTAAGCGACTTCAAGAGATGCATGAAGAAGCCAAAAAAGAAGTAAAGGGATATAAAACAAGTATTGGAGATTTAAAAAAAGATTATCAGTATTTTCAAAATGAGATAAAAGAAATCCCAAGTATTGTTAATGCTGATATTGAAAAGTGTAAAAATAAATTAAAAATACCAAGCATTAAAGTTGATGGAATGGCAGAACAATTATTTCATAAAGTTGTTATGCAATATATTGGTCCCTACGTTCCTTATATAGAAAAAGCTAGGCCCTATTGGGAAGCTAATAAGGATGCAAAAGCCGAAAGACCAGTTCCTCAAAAAAGAGGTCAAGGCGTAACAATTCATTTTAAAATAACAAAGGGCTACCCACTTTTTTGGATGAAAAAACTTTTTTTATCTAGTGAAATAGGAAATTCTGGTAAAGTTCCCGATTATAACTTGGCCGGAGAAATTAGAAATATTTCCTCAGCACCAACTCAATTGAATGTTCCCATTTCTCTTGATTTATCTGGTGATATGCACGCCATAGGATTGAAAGGTTTAAAAACAAATATTACTGCTCATTTATCGAAAAATCCTTGGATCGTTAATACAGAAGGAAGAATTGAGTCATTTGAATTTCAAGAACTAGCACTTTCAAAATCATCTAAGCTTTCTTTGAGTATTCCCAATTCTCCAGCCTCAGTATTTTTTAGAGGTGATTTTTCCCAGGGAATTATGGACTTTAAATTTAATTTATTACTTGAACCAAAAAGTTGGGTGGTAAATTCAGAAAAAGCTCAGGTTGCTCAAATTTTAAAAGAAATATTATTACCAATACATCAAGTTCCCATTGAAACAAAGCTCAAAGGATCCTGGAAAGACATTGATATTTCTATTCATTCAACTTTTGCTGAAAAATTTGCAGAGTCTCTAAAAAATTATTTAGAAAAAAAGTTTCAAGATTTGCAAAATAAATTAAAAAATAAAATTGAGGAAAAAATTGCATCCAAGAAGACAAATCTTTTAAGTGGTTTATCTTCAGAACAAAAAAATTATTTATCGCCACTTTTGGATTCTGAATTATCTAAGGATGCATTGTTAACAAATTTTGAAAAATTAAAAGATGATTTTAAAAATAAAGAGAAAGCAAAAAATAAGGAAAAGGCAAAAACTGAAATTAAAAAAGGACTTGATAAGTTAAAAAAATCGATCAAGCTTCCATTTTAGTTGAGAATGCCTCTAACTCTTTTAGAAAATTCTCTTATTGCGGCATTGATGTCTAATTGTTGATTTTCCATAATCATTTTTACTTCTGCGGCCTGCAAGTAGTCGCTCATTTGCTCTCCTGGGTCGACTTTAGTTTCTAATTGGGCCTTGCCTGTGGCTTCAAAAACGTCGGCCATCTTGGATAATTCTTCTGAACTAAACTGAGCAGAAAGTAGTTTGATTGCTTTTATATCCATATAGGGTAACTCCTGAAAAATACATTATAAAAATAGTATTTTTAAATTCCATTTTTTGCAAGGAACTCTCTAAATGCATCTTCTTTGCTGGTATTAATTAAATCTATTGGTTCGCCATTTTTAAATAAGCCAACTGAAGGTAGACCCTCGAGAGTTAGCATTGATTTAACTACAGTATTTTTTTCCACTTCAATTTTAAAGATGGGGATGTTTTTTTCATTTGCAATTTTTAGGAATAGTGGGGCGGCCATACGGCAGGATCCGCACCAACTAGCATAAAAATCCACTAAGCAGATTTTTTCTTTTTCAATAGTTGATAAAAAATTTTCATCGTTTAATTCCACCATTAATGACATTTAAATTTCCTCACTTTTTTGTATTATGATTATGTAATGTCTTTGTTCTCTTTTGGCCAGAAATTCCATGGAACTCCAAGCATGCAGAGTAATGCACTCATTTTTCCGTGGCTTAGGTGCCTCGAAGAATGAACTCTAACAATTTCTTTTGCATGAAAAGCCACTCCCATTCCTGCAAGCGCTAACATTTTTAAATCATTTGACCCATCGCCAACGGCAACGGTTTGTTTCAAATGGATTTCTTCAAGTTGAGCAAGGTCGTTTAATATAGATGCTTTCATTTCTGCGTCAATAATTGGTCCAATTAAATTCCCTGTAAGTTGATCATTAGACCATTCGAGTTGATTGCCAAATGAATAGTTAAGTCCAAGTTGAGTTGCTACATATTGGGTAAATTCTTGAAATCCCCCAGAGATCACAGCAGTTTTTAACCCAAGACCCTTTAGTACCTTAAGGGTTTCTTCAGTTCCAGAAGTAAAAGTTAATTTCTGTTTTATATTTTCAAATTGTTGTTTCTTCATTCCTTTTAATTGTGCGACTCTTTGAATAAGTGATTCCTTAAAATCAATTTCACCTTGCATTGCTCGTTCAGTAATTATTTTAACTTTTTCACCAACGCCAAAACTATGTGCTAATTCATCAATAACTTCCTGTTCAATCAAGGTTGAATCCATGTCAAAGACCACTAGTCTTTTACTAAATCGAAAGACATCATTATCATTGATGGCCATATCTACTTTAAATTTTTTAGATAGATGCCAGAGCTCATTTTTAAAGTTAATTAAGTCTTGAGGAGTTTGAGTGGATTCAAGGATGAATTCTATTACTCTAAATTCTTCAGCATTACTTTTGTGTTCAATATTTTTTATGTTGAAAAAATAGGTAGAAATTAGCTTGGTAACGCTAGAAATAAATGCTGCTTCTAATCGTTGAATTGCCACACATGTTAGTGCATATTGATGATTTTGATTACTAATAGCTTGATTAGATTGTTTTGGTAATTGTGGCGGAAGTAATTTGAAGTCAACTTGTAATCCTAATTCTTTGCATTCAAATAAAATATTTTTTAAGAATTCAAGCGAGGCTTTAAGTTCCTCCTCTTGGTGGTTTTGAAGATCTTGATCTTTGACTAGTATGGAAAGGGTGAGAAAACCGCTAATGACGGCCTGGCCCATGTCGAGTATTTGCAAATTTGCTTTGTGAATATGTTCAGAAAGCATCGCAGTAATTCCGGGTCGATCAGCCCCAGAAACAGTGACTAAAAGTTGATTGTTTTTATTTTTTTTATTTTCAGGAGATATGATATTTTTTGTATGAATCATGGTCTTTTTCTCGCTTGAATTTTTTCTTTCCAGACAATTTGAAGTTTTTTAAGCAATTTAAGAGAATAAACTAGAGATGAAAGAATGGATAGAAGACAAGCTAAGTAAATTAAGAGGGTGCCGATAAGTCTCAAATCAAAAATCCACCATTTTTGATAGATCATAAGCATGGGCATCGCGGTCATTTGGCAAACGGTTTTCCACTTTCCTAGATCATTAACTGGGACACTTACGCCTTCAGTTATAGCAAATAAGCGTAGGCTCATCATATACATTTCCCGAAGTACGAGTACGATAACTGCCCAGTCGGAAATTCTTTGTAAGGCAAGTAGCATTATTAGTGAAGAAACTACTAAAAATTTATCGGCAATGGGATCGAGAAAGGAACCAAAAATAGTCACCAATTTTTTTTTTCTAGCAATATGCCCATCAAAATAATCTGTGATAGAGGCAATAATAAAAAGCGCAGCGGCAAGCAGTCCAAATAAGTGTCTCTGTGAGGGAGCCTCATAGCGAGAAAAAATAAGCAGAATCACCACTACTGGTACAAGGCATAGGCGAAAAAAAGTGAGCCTATTAGGCAAGTTATCCACCTGCCAATAGGTTGCATTATCTTGAGTATGATGTTCCATGTGGGTGGGATCCTAAATTCAACAAAGCTGTAAAATCTTGAGACATTCTCCTACAGATAAATCTTTTAAGTAAGAGAATTTTTGCCGATAGGTTATAAGAATAGAATTTTCGGTCAAAATGGTTTGAGGGAGTTTTTAAATGCAAAAAGATTTATCGGCAGTTAAGTTATTTAAAAGAGAAGACTTTGTTGTTAAACAGGAAACCCGCGTTCTTCCAAGATACCCACTCCACTATATAACCTTTAGAGGGGTAGTTTCAGGTAAACAGGATTTTCATCGAGCATATGAGGTAAAAGATATTTCCTCACAGGGAATGCAGTTAGAGCAAAAGATGGGAGAGTGTCATATTAAAGTTGGCAATCAATTGATGGGGGCCATTAACTGGCGTGGAGAAAAAATTGAAGTTAGTGGAAGTGTCATTTGGATAGATCAAAGCAGGATTGGTTTGCAGTTCAATGAGGATTTAGGCATTCAAAAAAAAATTATTCAGCTTTTATCTCTGCCAAATATGACGGGACAATTGCGATCGCTTCCTATTGATCATCAAACCAATCATGACTTAACAAAAGAGTTGCGTTATTGGTACCGCTCGGAAGGTCCACTCGAAATGTTTGTGTGGTCGAAAGCAAATAATTTTTCCAGATGTCTTTGGATATATTTAACTAATTTTGTGGAATGGGATCATAATGATGGCCTAAAAACAGGACAGATTTATCGTCAAAAGGATGAATCGGCAGAGGAAAATTTTCGTTTGGTTGATCGCCATGAACTTAATTGGAATATCAGCGAAGGTGATTATCTTTTACTTCATGATAGAAATTTAGATCATCATAAGTTGCAATTATTAAAACAATTTCTTGATTTTTTTCCAAAACATCTCATGGATCAAGAGGAACATCAGTGGCTTAAGCGATTATTTGTTGCTTAAAATTTTTGCTCATTTCATCTTTTTTCTCGCCTGTATTACCATTAAAATGTTTAAATCACTCATAACATTATATTAATCGAAATTTTTTAGGAGTGATGTCATGAATCGAAATCTCGCATTAGAATTTGTTCGCGTGACTGAAATGGCTGCTCTTGCTAGTGCGCGTCTTATGGGTAGAGGCAATGAAAAAGATTGTGATCAAGCTGCCGTGGATGCCATGAGATCAATGCTTGATTCTATTGAAGCTAATTGTACTGTGGTGATTGGTGAAGGGGAGCGGGATGAAGCTCCTATGCTTTATATTGGAGAAAAAGTGGGAACTGGTCAGGGCCCAGAATTAGAATTGGCGCTTGATCCACTGGAAGGAACGACGATTTGTTCCCGGGGCGGACCTAATGCCATTTCAGTTATGGCGGTTGCTGATAAGGGAAATCTTTTACATGCACCAGATACTTATATGGATAAAATTGCCGTAGGTCCCGAGTGTGCAGGCGTTATTGATATTAGACTTTCACCAACTGAAAATTTAAAACGAATAGCGGACAAAAAAAAATGTCGTTTGCAGGATTTAACCGCCATTATTTTAGATCGACCTCGACATCAGGATTTGATTGCTGAAGTTCGAAATGCGGGATCGAGAATTTATTTAATTGGCGATGGTGATGTCTCTGCTGCAATAGCAACTGCAACTCCAGATTCTGGAATAGATGTTTTATTTGGTATTGGTGGTGCTCCAGAGGGGGTTATTGCAGCTGCAGCCCTTCGATGTTTAGGGGGAGATTTTCAAGGAATTCTTCGTCCTAGAAATAAAGATGAAATTGAAAGGGCAACTAAAATGGGAATAAAAGATATTCATAAGGTTTTCCATTTAGAAGAATTAGCAAAAGGTAATGTCATGTTTTGTGCAACTGGAGTTACCGATGGCAGTTTCCTTGATGGCGTCGTTTTTCGTCCCTGGGGTGCACTCACACACTCAATTGTGATGAGAAGTGAAACTGGAACAGTCAGGCATATTAGGGCAGAACATCATTTTGATAGAAAACCAAGATATTAATGACAATTTACATATAAGTAATATTTCCTTCTTAAGTAATTTTTTTAAAATACCGAACTAGATGCAATATATATTGCGGCATTTTTAAATATTTTTTTAAGAAGGAATTTTATGTCAAATTGGACTTTAAGTAAAAAACTATGGAGTCTTGGTTTTTTTACTTTTTTTATTCTTACTACAATATCCGCCGTTATTTATGTTAGTTTTAAAGATCTTAGTAAAGACATGAATAAGCTTGCTTTTGATATTGTTCCCACAAATTTAATGATGGGAAAAATAGATATGATGCACGATGGGATTTTAGGTGGCGTTTATAAGGTATTATATTTTAATGATATTAATGCTGAAAGTGAAAAGAAAACTTCCATTGATGACTTAAATGAAAATACGAAAAATATAAATAAATATATGACTGATTTTGGAAGTCGCTTTGTATCTAAAGAAGTGACTGAAAAATATGAAGTGGCAAAACCTTTAGTTGAAAATTATGTTACGACAGCTTCAAAAATTATTGAATATGTGGTGAAGGAAGAAAAAGATGAGGATCTTAAATCAACATTGTTAAGTAATCTTCAAAAAGATTTTGATGAATTAGAGGTTAAACTGGGTGAGCTTAATGACGAAATCAGCGCTCTTTCTTCAAAAAAACTTGAGGATAATGTGGCCTTAATAGAGTTTGATCAAAAGTTAGTTGGCATGTTATATGCAGTTGGTGGATTTCTTGGATTATTTTTTTCATTCCTTCTTATAAGAAATTTAACAAAAACTTTTTTTTCCATTTCTTCTCATTTGAAAGAAGGATCGGATGTTTTATCTGAATCATCAAATTCCATGAAGAGTTTTTCGGAACTTATATTTGACGAAGTTTCAGGCCAAGCTGCAGCTGTTCAGGAAACGGCAGCAAGCTTAAATGAAATTACAGCTATGGTGCAAAAAACAAGAGATAATTCTACACAGTTGAGTACGTCCTTAGATAAAAGTTCAAATTCTATTGACGAAGGTCAGCAATCAGTAACGGATGTTTTAAATGCTATTAGAGAAATTTCTGAAGGAAATAAAATTTTGCAACAGGAAGTGGAATTAAGAAATAAAGAAATTGCCAATATTGTAAAAGTTATTTCAGAGATTGGAGAAAAAACAAAAGTTATTAATGAAATTGTCTTTCAAACGAAATTACTTTCCTTTAATGCCTCGGTTGAAGCTGCTAGAGCTGGTGAACATGGTAAGGGTTTTGCCGTTGTAGCTGAAGAAGTAGGTAATTTGGCGCAAATGAGTGGTAACGCCTCTGAAGAAATTTCAAAAATGCTTGAAAGTGGGATAAATAAAGTAAAAGAAATTACAGAACAGGGAAGTCGAAAATTAGATGAAATAGTTGTTGCTGGTTCTGAAAAAATAGATTTTGGGAGTGAGTTAGCAAAAAAATGCGGAGTTTCCTTTGATGAAATTGTGGGACAGATAAATAATGTGAAAAATTATGCAAAAGAAATTATATCGGCCATTGAGGAGCAATCAAAGGGAGTGGAAGAAATTTCAAGTGCTATTAATCAATTTGATAAATCAGGTCAAGCAACCGCAAAGGAAGTGGAAAAATCTACTGGAATTGCTAACACAATATTAGGACAAGCTCAGGGATTGAATGGAGTTGTTATTGATCTGGCAAAAGTTATTGGTCAAAAAAAATCAGCTTAGTTTTTAAAACCTCCTTTCTAAGTTTCTTTATCTTAGAATTTTTTAGTGTAAGATAAGAGAGGAAAGATGCCCTTAGAGGAGGTTTATGACTGAAGTAGTAAAAACAAAAATTTTCCATGTGCCTGCAGAAGAACTTTTAAAAACTATTTTGGATGTAACAAAGTATCCTAACTTTGTTCCAGGAGTAGATGGTATTGAATTAATAGAAACATTGCCAAATAAGGACATGCGAGTTCGGTATAGTTTAAATTTAGTGAAAAGTTTTACTTACGTAATTGTAATGCGAAAAGAAACTGAGACTAAAGTAAGTTGGGAATTAGAAGGAGGAGATCTTTTTAAAAAAAATACTGGTAGTTGGACTTTGAGAAAAATTGATTCAAATCAAACAGAGGTAACTTACAGTTTAGATTTGGCCTTTAAAATTTTTGCTCCAGGAATTATTATTTCAAAATTAACAGAGCAGACTTTGCCTCAAGTTTTAGTGGCTTTTGAAAATAGAACGAAAGATCTGATGGGAAAAGTTTCTGCATGAAAAAAACTAATACGAAAAAAAAAGAATTTTTTGAAGGGCCAAGGGAAGAAAACGATAGCACCGAAAAAAAATCAACCATTGCTGATATTTTTAAAAAAGTTGTGACAACTGGAGTGGGGGCTTATTTTTTAACTGAAGAAGCTTTAAAAAATACACTTTCTGATGTTTCCCTACCAAAAGATATCGTTAGTGCAGTCTTGCAAAATGCTAAACATGTAAAAGAAGAAGCGACTGATCTATTAAAGACTGAAATGCAAAACTATCTAAAAAAAGTGGATCTTTCAAAGGAAGTGACAAAAATTTTTGAACATTTTGATGTCGAAGTAAATGCCACAATAAAATTTAAGAAAAAAGATTCTGCAAAATAATTTATGTTTCAATACTTAGAAACAAATTATAAAAAAATAATAAATACTTTAGTTCCAAAAACTAACCTTCTTATCGTTTCAAAATTTAGATCAATTGAAGAAATTGTTTTTTTATATGAACTAGGACACCGGCATTTTGCTGAAAATAAAGTTCAGGAACTTGAAAAAAAAATACAAGCTTTAGTTTCCTTTAAAGATCTTAAGTGGCATTTTATAGGTCATTTACAGAGAAATAAGGTGAAAAATGTCATTTCATTACCTTCTCTTTACGCCATCCACTCTGTGACATCAGCTCTATTAGTGAGCGAACTATTAAAGGTGGCTGACCAAAAAAAAATTCAAGATAGGACTCAGGAAAAAATAAAATTATTTTGGGAATTTAATACTTCAATGGAGTCTGAAAAACATGGTTTTAAAAATGTAGATGAAATTTTTCCACTGATTGAAGAGGTTTCTCATTCTGATCATTTTGTAAATTTTGGTTTAATGGCCATGTCTCCCATAAGATCAGAGAATTTTGAAATTGGAGCAAGGGATTCTTTTTCAAATTTAAACATTTATCGCAGGGAATTATATAATGCTCAAAAGATGTGTTTTTTCTTTCAAAATAAAATTCAACTTTCTATGGGGATGTCATCGGATTATTTAATCGCGCAGGAATATGATACTGACTGGGTGCGGGTTGGAAGCAAGATTTTTGAAAGAGAAGAAGAGCTATAGGAATTAAAATAAGGATTTGTTGTTACAATAAATCACATTTTTGGAGGATGATGATGATTGCAACAACAAACCTATGATGGAAGGTTCATTTAGATAAATTTCTTTAACTAAATTACTTACCCATCAATCCAATTTCTTTTAATCTTTGTAATAAAAATTCGTGTGAGTTTATTGGTGGAAATTTCGCCCCATTTCCGACACACGAAGGAATACACTCTAAAAGACTATCAGGGTTTGGGTGAACAAAAAAGGGCATAGAGTATCTTCTAGAATTAAAATTTTCTGGATTGACCACTCGATGAGTAGTTGATGGAATGACTTCGTTTGTAATTCTTGACAACATGTCTCCAGAATCAATAACTAATTCGCCATCTTTATTTTCCACTGGTAACCATTTTCCATCGCGGTCAAGTAACTGAAGTCCTGAGGAAGTTGCTCCCACTAGAATTGTAATTAAATTAATATCCTCATGAGCTGCAGACCTTACTGCATTTTTTGGAGTATTAGCACTTAAGGGAGGATAGTGAATGGGTCGAAGAATGGAATTTCCTAGATCAATCATTTCTCTAAAAAAACTCTGGGGAAGATCGAGTCCTTGACCGATTGCGTCAAGAAGTAGCCGACTTGTTTGATCAAGCCCAGCATAGAGTTCATTTAAAGATTTCTGGAATCCTGGGATATAAAGGTCTGGCCAAAGATTATTTGGATAATAAGATCTGAATTTATGTTCATCGGCAACTTCTCTGCCCACGTGCCAAAATTCTTTTAGATCTGGTTCGGGATGATTTTTAGCGTGTTCAGTTCTAAAAGCAGTATAACCTCGCTGACCTCCGCCTTCCTGGCAAATAAATTCATTTTTTATTTTTTCATCAAGGTCAAAAAATAAGGCAATTTTTTCGTAGGCTGAATCGATAACCACCTTGGGGATAATGTGGTCTTTTAATATGATAAAACCGTAATCTTTTAGGCCAAGCATTATTTGATCTACAAAGGAGTTTTTGTCTTTTGTTGATCCCTGTGCATAGCTAAGTAGACTTAATTCTGGAACTTTTCTTATCACTAGGACCTCCTCCAAAAAAGTAATGTGGTTTCTGTAACACTTTCAAATGATAAGATCCAGTAAATTATGTTATTAAAACGAGATACGTTTCTTTTTTATTGGAGGGGGAGAGTCATTGTAATAGGAGTCTAGGTCAGCAAAATCCTGAGTTTGGTTAGAGACTTTTTTAGATGAAGATTTTCCACTAGTCATTTGAGATGGAGAAACATATTGAGCTGGTGTCATTTCCTTAAATTCTTTTTGAAGTTCGATTATAGAATTCAACGTGAGCAGTTCTGCTTTCGCAAAGTTAGTTACAAAAAGGTAAAACAATATTAGAACAGGTAAAATATTCTTCATATAAAACATATTATACACTGGTTTGAGTTTATGCATATCCATCCCTCTGATCCTGCAGATTTTTCTCTGGATTCCTATGACTACGAACTTTTGCCCGAACTCATTTCTAAGCAACCACAAAATCCCAGACATAATTCAAAGTTATTAGTTTATCACTATCCTTCAAAATCAATTATTCATTCAAAAGTTTGGGAGTTGGATCAATTTTTAGCAGAAAAAGATCATCTGGTTTTAAATGAATCAAAGGTGGTTCCTAGTCGACTGTTAGGTCAAAGACCAACTGGTGGTGCCTGTGAGGTTTTATTTTTGGATTATGTTCCTATAGAGGAATTTTATTACCGAGTTTTATTAAAATCTAGGCATCGAAAAAAACAGGGAGATATTTTTTTATTTGGTGATTTAACACTTGAAATTGTTGATGGTAAAGACACCATTATTGAAGGTGAGGGCATTTTTTTAGTAAGATCGAGCATGCCAAAAGTGGAATTACAGGCCTATTTAAATAAAGTCGGACTCGTTCCATTACCCCCCTACTTAAAAGAGGCTTCTGCGGAAAATTACCAGACAACATTTGCAAAACACGAAGGTTCAGCGGCAGCACCTACAGCGGGACTGCATTTTACGGATGAACTTTTTCAAAAATTAAAAAATAAAAATTTTTTGACGACTAAAGTAACTTTGCACGTGGGAGCTGGAACCTTTAAACCTATTGAAACGCCCGATATTCGCCATCATGTGATGCATCAGGAAAAATATTTTATTGATAGCTTAAGTCGAAAGGCCCTATTAGAAAATAGGGATCACCTCGTGGCGGTTGGTACCACTAGTTTAAGAGTTTTAGAATCTGCTTGGGGTAGCATTATAAATCCTGAAGAGGTTCTGGAAAAAATCGAGGGTGAAACTTCTATTTTTCTTTATCCTGGGAAAAGGATTGAAAGTATTAAGGGGTTAATGACGAATTTTCATTTGCCAAGAACATCATTACTTGCATTAGTTAGTGCTCTGGTTGGACGAAAAGAATTGCTCAGGATTTATCAAATTGCAAAGGATCAAAAATATGGATTCTATTCCTATGGAGATGCCATGCTGATTTTATTAAGGTAGCTGAGATTTTACTTTTTTTGAGAGGATGATTTTTTGATGAACGCAAAAGCACCATTTTTTAAATTAGAAGCAACTTCAAATAAAGCAAGAGCTGGAGTTTTAACCACTAGTCATTCTCGAATAGAAACTCCTGTATTTATGCCCGTGGGAACTAGGGGCACTGTTAAGTCAATGACAATGCAGGACATGGAAGAACTTGGTGCTGAAATTATACTTGGAAATACCTACCATCTCTATCTACGCCCAGGAATGGAATTAATGCATAAAATGGGTGGATTACATCAGTTCTCAACCTGGAAAAAATCTATTCTTACAGACTCAGGTGGATATCAGGTTTTTTCACTTTCTAAACTTAATAAGATTATCGAGGAAGGGGTTCATTTTAAATCCCATATAGATGGTTCTAGTCACTTTTTTACCCCTGAGCTTTCCATGTCCGTACAAAAATCCTTAGGTAGCGATATCGTCATGTGTTTCGACGAATGTCCAGCCTTGCCTGCCACTAGAGAGACATTGGAAAAAAGTATGAAATTGACGCTCCGGTGGTCTAAGCGGTGCCGAGATTTTAAACTTCAGGACCATCAACATCTTTTTGGGATTATACAGGGAGGCTTGGAATTAGATTTACGAAAGGAATGCTTTCGCGAGCTTGATGCCATGGGGCCATTTGCCGGTTATGCCCTGGGCGGACTTTCTGTTGGTGAAAAAAATGAAAAAATGGTGGAACTTTTACATGATTTTGTAGATGGCACCATGCCAGTCCATCTTCCAAGATATTTAATGGGAGTTGGAAAACCCCTGGATATTTTAAATGCAGTGAGAGAAGGTGTAGACCTTTTTGATTGTGTTATTCCCACGCGTAATGCTAGAAATGGCGGAGTTTTTACCATTGATGGCCCATTAAATATTAAAAATGTGCGCTTTAAAGAAGACTCCCTACCACTTGATCCAGATTGTCATTGTAAAGTTTGTAAGCGTTATAGTAGGTCCTATATTAGGCATCTTTTTTTAGTTGGCGAATATACAGCAGGTCAACTTTTATGTTTTCATAATCTTCATTTTTATTTGCAAATGATGAGAAATATTCGAAAGAGTATTTTGGATAATCAGTTTGAGCAGTTTTATCAAAGTTTTAAAATGAGGTATTTGTCCAATTTGTGGCAAGGCATTAGTGATAGTTGAAATGCTGAGAGCAAAGGATTAAACTGGCGACTGAAAATATCAGCTATTATATATTAATAATATTAACGAGGGACTAAATTTCATGAAAAAAGTATTATCACTATTGGGTTTTTTAGGGCTTAACTCAGCTGTTTTAGCTCAGGTAGCAACGACAACTGGAGCTCCAGCACAGCAGGCTTCTTTTACCTCCATGTTAATGCCCTTTGCCATTATTATGGTCATTTTTTATTTTTTGATGATTCGTCCCCAGAAAAAAAAGCTTGAAGAGGAGCAAAAATTTCTTTCTGCCTTAAAAAAAGGCGATGAGGTTTATACTAGAGGTGGAATGATGGGAATAATTTACGGTTTAACTGATAAAGTTGTTACACTTGAAGTTGCCGAAAATATGAGAATAAAAATACTTAGGTCTCAAATTGTAGGTGATACACAGACACTTTTAAAACCAGCAGTTAAGGCTCCAGTTGTTCAGCAGGCCAATGAAGTAAAGAAGTAAAATTTATAAATTTCTCACTTAGATTAAAATGGGAAAAGGATTTTTATGTTTGGTTTAAGTATTGGTGAAATAGCTTTGATTTGTGTTGTGGCCCTAATTATATTAGGGCCTAAGAAATTGCCTGAACTTGCCAAGGGACTTGGTAAGGGAATCAAGGATTTTCAAAAAGCTCTTCGAGATGGTGGAAGCGATGATGATGAAAGTAAGGTTCAAAAAATAAATCAGCCAAGTAGTCAGGATCAATTTAGTAATAAAGTAGCGGGCCAAAATGATAGCGAAAGTCAAAATATTGGCCAAGAAGTAAATTCCAAGACTAAATCTTAAAATTTCTTCCATACCCAGCAAACTTAATTTAAACTTTTAAACTTGCAAGGTCTTGTTTAGGAGTAATCTATGAATAAAAGTTGGTGGTATCGTTTTCTTTTGTTAGTTTTTTTAACAACGCTTTCAGTTGTGATGATCATTCCCTCTGCTCTTCGTTTGCCTGAGGATTCAAAATATCCTTTAAAATCTAAGGTTACTCTGGGGCTAGATTTACAGGGTGGTCTTTATATTGTTTTAGGTATTGATTTCCATAAAGTTTACCGCGATGAAATTAAAAATTATGTGACGAAGTTAGTGGCTACTTTAAAGTCTGATGGTGTGGAATCGGCCCTAGGTAATCTTAATTTAGCAGAAGTTGGAGATCCTAAACATACTCTCACCATTTCTGATACTGCAAAATTAGATAAAGTAAAACAAGTTGTTCGAGAATTATATAGTTACCCACTTCGTTTAACAGCTGAAAAAGATGGCGTCTTGGAGTTTGGATTAAAGTCTGAATTTAAGAATGAAATTGAGAAAAGTGCTGTTGATAAATCAACGGAAGTTATTCGAAATAGGATTGATGAATTTGGTGTTTCTGAACCAGAAATTGTTTCATTAGGAAAAGATAAAGTAGTGGTTCAACTACCTGGTGTTAAGGATGTGGAAAAGGCCAAGGAATTAATAGGTAAAACTGCTAAATTAGAATTTCGATTTGTTAATGATGAGTTTTCCCCTGCAAAATTACAGGAAATTGTTGTTAAAGCAGAAAAAGATGGAATTCTTTATGTAAAAGGTGAAAATTTTTCGAGTTATTTATTAAAGTTAAACCAATATGCTCAAAAAGATCTTCCAGCTGCCCATGAGATCCTATTTGAAAAAACCACCAATAAAAGAACAAATGAGGTGGAAGAAAAAATTCCCTATTTAGTTGAATCAATATCGCCTTTGACTGGCGATGATCTTCAGGATGCCCATGTAAGTATCGATCAACAGCAGCAGAGACCTTATGTTTCCCTTTCATTTAAAGCTACAGGCGCAAAAGTTTTTGCTGATGTGACAGAGAAAAATGTGGGAAGAAGAATGGCGATTATTCTAGATGGAAATATTTTTTCTGCGCCAACGATCCAACAAAAAATTGCAGGGGGAAATGCTCAAATTACTTTGGGTGGTGGAGATTATGATACAGTTTTATCAGAGGCAAAAGATCTTTCACTTGTCCTTCGAGCTGGTGCACTTCCAGTAGAGTTAGAATTTCAAGAGCAAAGAATTGTAGGTCCAAGCTTAGGAGCAGATTCCATTTTGCAAGCTGGTAAAGCTTCTGTTATTGCCTGCATTCTCGTTTTTATTTTCATGATTTTTTATTATAAGATGTCTGGTTTTTTTGCGGTTATTACACTGATTTTAAACGTACTTTTTACTTTAGCAATTCTCGTTGGATTACAGGCAACTTTAACACTGCCAGGGATTGCTGGGATTGCTTTAACAGTTGGTATGGCCGTCGATGGAAATATTATTATCTACGAGAGAATTCGAGATGAAATCAGAAGGGGGGCAAGTAATATTGCATCCTATAACGCAGGTTTTTCTAGCGCCTTCTGGACTATAGTTGATGCAAACCTAACTACGATTGTTTCAGGAATTGCCCTACTAAATTTTGGTACTGGTCCAATCAGAGGTTTTGCCGTTACTTTAATTATCGGTTGTGTGGTTACTGTGTATACTGCCTATTTTATTTCAGAAATTTTATTTGACTGGTATTTAAAAAGAAATAAGGGAAAGTATCTGAGTATCTAAGATGTATTATTAAATCGTAATATGATAAATAAATAATTAATGAAGTTTGTTAAATTTAGGAAAAAATATGACTACAACTAAAAGTATGGCAAGCGTGGATGTAAAGAAAACGGGAACATTTGAAAGACCTAAAATGATTGAAGTAATGGTTTTTCAAGATAAGGTTATAAATTTTGTTGGAATGTTTCCATTCATGACTGGGGTGTCCGTTTTTTTAACAATAGCCTCTATTGTGCTTATTTTTACAAAGGGTTTAAATTTTGGAGTGGATTTTAAGGGTGGAGCAGAAGTACAGGTTAAATTTGCTCAAAGAGTTGAAACGGCACTTTTACGGGATGCATTCGTAAAAAGTAATATTACAGTATCAAGTATTCAAACAATCGGTGATGATAGTAGCAATGAATTTTTAATCAAAATTCCAGTAGTAGAGGGGAAGGATATCAATCTTGCTTCTACAGGTGTTATTAAAGAGTTAAAGGCAAGTTTTCCAGACAAGGGAATTGATATTAGAAAAACTGAAATTGTTGGACCTAAGGCCGGTGAACAATTGAGAACCTCAGGATTTTGGGCCATGCTTTGGTCTATTCTAGGCATTATGGTTTATGTGGGACTTCGCTTTGACATGAAGTATGCGCCTGGAGCTGTGGTTTCACTTTTACATGACGCTATTATAGTTTTAGGACTTTTTGTTATTACAGGAAAAGAATTTAATTTACAGATTTTAGGTGCGATTCTTGCACTCATTGGTTACTCGGTAAACGATACTGTTGTTATTTATGATCGTATTCGCGAACATGAAAAGAGTTCTCAACAGGCTCCAATAGTAGACCTTATTAACAAGGGATTAACGGAAACAATTGCAAGAACAATCCTCACCGCAGGAACAACATTTAGTGTTTGTTTGATTATGTTTCTTTTTGGTGGAGGAGTGATTCACGATTTCTTTTTTGCTCTATGGGCCGGAATTATTGTTGGAACCTATTCATCAGTTTTTGTAGCTTCGCCATTAGTATTGGTACTTTATAGACTGGTGACAAAGAGAAAGTGGGATAAACACAAGGCATAGGCCATTAGATTGAGTTTTTCATTTTGAAATCTTTAATTTTATTTTTTTTATTTTTGTATTTATTATTAATAAAAATTAGCGCTCAGGAAGAAGATTTACCAACTTCAGTTCCTGGGCCTAAAATTCCTTCTACTACAACGCCAAGTCCAACGGCCACAGTAAATAATCAACCCTATCGTAATGTAAAAGAATTTAAAGCAGTTGAAAAAGGTACTGGCGAAAAAGTCCAAACTGGGACTTTTGAGACAGCGGTTGATCCTGAAGCAACGGTTTATATTCAAGTAAGTAATTCTGAAAAACAAAAAATGATTGTTCTATTAAGGAAGCTTTTTCCAAAAACTTCTGTTTCTAATTTATCTAAAAGACTAAGTCAGGAAACCAGTAATGGAAAAATAGCTCTGAAAAAAAAAGAATTAGACGCACTTTATCTTGAATTACAAAAAACGGAATATCAGGAGAGTTCGCTTTTCGATAAAATTGCAAGTTCTCTGAGCACTGGGCCAACAGCAGCACTGACAACGACTATTCGAGAGTTCTCTCAGGCACTCACTTCTAATCCCATGTCTATTCTTCCTGAAGAAGAAATTAAAAAGATTTTAGTACAGCAAGCAGAGGGAAAATGGTTAGAGGGATTTTTTACTAAATATCCTAAGAGTTTAGATTTTATGGCAAAAATGATCCGCGATAAAATTGCTATTCCAAAGTTATTATCTATTTTAGAAAAACAAAATGAATTAAAAACTTTTTTTCTTTTTTCGGCCATTATTCAAGTGGTTTCTATTTTGTCTTTTTTCTTTTTATTTAAAGGACAAAGATATCTAACGCGATTATGGAAAAGAACTTTGCTTTTTACCTGTTTTAACGGAATGCTTGTTGGCTATTTTATATGGGTTTTTTGGGAAAACCTGGCCCCTACTTTTACCATCGCAGGCCAGGTATTTTAGATTATCTTTTTTAGTTCATGTTAGAATTGGTATTATTTTGAAATGTCTCTCACCATACAGCCTACCATTTTATTTGGGTGTTCCTTATTTAAGGCCGAAGTAATTTGTGCAAGTCCTTCTTCATTTTCACAGTCAATATTAAGTCCTCCAGCTAGTGATAAAAGTGCAGGATGAACAATTCGAAATAATCTTTGTCCATTAGGAACAAAATACGTTAAATCTGTTGTAAAAGCATTAGATGGTTGTCCTTCAGGCATTGGAAATTCAAATTCAGCATTGGCGGTTAATAATTGTCTTAGAGCTGAAGGAGTTATGTCTGGATTATTTTTTGCAACAATAGTTAACAAATCTGGTTCTGTAATAAAAGTAATTCGTGCAGGTTGAGGAATGGGAAAATTTCCCTCTAATTTTCCTGTTGTGTCCACATTTACACCACCAGGAGAACAGGCAACATAAAATGGAACTGGCTCTAGTTTCACCTTCGTCACTTTTCCTGTAGTTGAATTAATTTCTCCTCCAAGGACTTTGGCCAGTGCCTTATTCATATAAGTTGTCGGGCTTGTTGTATTGGTGAAATCATTTGCAGAAGGACACCCATAGGTGTCGGCACTATTTTTTATTTTTTGCGCTCTAATGTACATACCAATAGGGGCATTGTAGTAGTAATTAAAAATTGGTTTGTCTGATGTTCCACCATTTGTCATTTTTGAAAGTGGTTTAATAGCGGTAGTTAGCATTTTAAAAATTTGTGGTGCAGGTTTATTGGCATCAACAGATCTCCAGCTCGTGGGAGATAGTGAATCATAAATTTCAACCATTGTTTCTTCAATGTCGTAGGTTGTTCCATTCATTTCAAAATCCTTATCATTTGAATTGAATAAACTTAAACTAAAAGTGAGCTTATTAATCCTTGGACTAGTGCTACTATCAGGGATATTTAATGCTAATTTTGTTTTTGTAGCATCAACTGGAATTGTAAAAGTGGCATTTGCTTTATCTTGGCAAATAATAAGTCGATCATTACCAGCACTGACATAGGGATTATAGAGTTCAGAATAAATAAAATAATCAACTTGCGGTTGACTATAAAAATAACTAAATGCTTTTGTAGTTGCATCCTGCTGGGCATAAACAAATCTTTCTACACAGTTATATTGAAAAACTTTTAGGAGATCAGTGATGACACCATCACTTACACGAATTGTCATAAGGGATTCTGCAGTGAGTGCTCCAGAAGTAATTTCTTTAATGGAGAAATAAAATGATTTTGGGAAATTTTCCTTATCATAAGTAAAAACTAATGTATCCTTATTGCCAGTGTTGGCTATTTGTATTTGTGTGTCTTCAAGAGTTATTGAGTCTTCTGTATTTGGAATGCGGACTAATCCATTACAATTTCGCGATTTATTATCCACAACTTTAGTACAAAAATTATAAAGATTTTGAAACTCTTTTTTGGTGTCTCCACCAAGCCCTACAGTGACATAAACTTTTGTATCAGTTGAAATTTTTGATTCACAGAAAGCATTCCCCTTTGGGTTAGCAGTTAAATTTTTTCCTTCTTCGCAGATATAGTAATTAACAATGTGAGCTCCTTCCGGAAGATTTTTTTCATAATCTTGAATTGTTCCATCATCAGTTACAGGATCTTTTTCATGACGAACGAAGGGTGTTCGATTTGTAGTTTCTTCTAAAAGGCAGCTAGTGAGAACTGTTGTCATTAGGGTTGTGAGAAGAAATGTAGAAAGAAATGGCTTTTTCACCACAAGCTCCTTGCTTATTTAGAGTACTGGTATGATTTTATCACGAGCTCACCACGAGGTAATGCAAGGCAAAAGTGATATAGCTGAATAGTTACAATAATTTAGATGACTTATTTTTTGCTAGGAAATTTTTGTTTTAGGGAAAAAGTTGCCCACTAATTGGTGCAGATGATCTTTTGAGTAGTCTAAAATAGACCTGGGCCAAAATTGATTGGAATTAAGATATTGATGATTTATAATGTTAAATTGTTAAGGTGAAATATTTCGAACCATACACCCAACCATATTATGTGGAAATTCTTCATCAAAGCCATTACCAGAAGAATCTAAAATGATGTCTGCAGCTTCTGTATTTTCGCAATCCCTATCAATTCCTTTGCCAATAGTTAAAAAAGCTGGATGAACAATTTTAAAAATTCGTTTTCCATTTTTTTCAAAATGTTTAGGGATTGTTGGGAAATCATTTAATGGTTTTTCTTCCGACATGGGAAAATGTAGTTCTTTATTAGAGCTAAGGTATTCTCTTAATAATTCGGTTGTTTTAATTTGAGAACCATTTTCAATTAAGCTATTTAATAAATCTGATTCAGGGATAAAAATGATTCTTGCTGGTTGTGAAATCTCAAATTCACCTTTCAAAATATTTGTTGAATCATGATTGCTTTCGCCTTTAGCGCAGGCCACATAAAATGGCGTTGTTTCTAAATGTACTTTTGTCACTGATTTCCTATCATAATCAATTTCTCCTCCTAAAATCTTCGCAAGAACTTTATTCATCATTGTTGTAGGACGATCATTATTTTGAAAATCCTTCTTAGTGGGACATCCATAAGTATAATCATTTATGTTTGCTTTTAATTTTTGAGCACGAATATAAATACCTATTGGAGAATTTTGATAATATTTAACTGTTAGTATGCCAGATGAATTAGATGTTAATAGCTTTGGTAGAGGATTTGTCGCAGCATTAAGCATTTTAAAAACATGTGGTGGATTTTTTTTCCAAGTTTCCTTCGGAAGTAGTTTGTTATAAATATCCACCATTTTATTTTCGATAGAATAAACGTTGTTATTTTTTTTTAAATCCTTGTCATTAGAATTTAGTAATTGACCACCAACTAGAGTTTTTTCATTAACTCGTTCTTGATCACTTGGGGAAAGTCCTAGACTTAGTTGAAATTGTCACATGATCCCTACCTGATGTTTAATTATTTTGCGAACAAAAAACAAAAAGGGAGAGACCATGCAAACAAGAAAAAGATTAAGTGATGAAGATCAAAACAGCAAGATGAGCTTTCAACTTGATGAGGCAAAAATTCAAATGATTCAGTTGTTGGTGCCTTTGGCCCTCCAATCAATTAATGAAACGTTAACAGCCGAACTAGAGTAAATCGTCGACATAGCAGGCTAATTTAAGAATTTTTTGCCGATTGGTTTTGTAAATATTCATTTGGAGTAAATATTTCTTTTCTTTCATGAATGGCATGTACAATTTCTCGAAAATAATCCCTAGGATTTATTTTATTAATTTTGCAGGATTCAACTAGAGAAAATAAGACTGCATTAGTCTCTGCTCCTTGCCTGGAATGAGTTCCGTACCACGTTTTTCTACCAATCACTGGATTTCTCATCAGGCGTTCCTGTGAATTATTATCTATGGGGAGATCGCTTGATTTTAAATAATATGTTAGTTCATAATAATTTTTTATAAAGTAATCAATTGCTTTCACTAGTGAACTTTTTAATGAATAACTCGATCTGATTTTTAATCCTCTTTGCTCCATCATTTTATAATAAAAAACTTGCAGTTTTCTCCTTCCTGGATCATCTTTTAAGTCTTCTAATCTATATATTTTCCTGTAGCACCAGATAAAAAAATTACTCTCTTTCGGAAAGGATAATTCAGAATCCTTAAACTTTCTTCTCGCATGGGCATTACAATAGAGGTTTTTTATCAGTGGGAGTTTGTTTTCTTTTCTATAATGATTGCTATCTGTAACCGCTTTCGAGTATCCACTAAAGACATCACTTACTAAATATTCACATCTGGAATTTTTAATAATTTCTGCCGCCACTGATCCTGACCTTGTATCACGTGCTTCAAAATAACTTGCTGTGCAAGAAGAAAATCCCCACAGGTACCAATTGGATTTTT